>OLHA01000005.1_pt1 | contig 159435 bp, 148 predicted proteins | sample 1605961 | NCBI WGS metagenome assembly OLHA01 (sample SAMN03283288) | human gut metagenome | biome: human-associated habitat; material: feces | host: Homo sapiens | place: Peru | collected 2012
GTGCATCCGCTGTCTCTCAACCTCTCTTGCGAAACAGCTTCGTTATCTTACCACAGGTTTCTCGAAATGTCAAGCGTTTTATGACAATTTTTTTAAAATTTTTCCAGAAATTTTTAGTGACGGGATTTTGGGGCTTTTTCCAGCTCTCAATGAAAGCCCTAACCCCTCCGTCACGGCTTTGCCGTGCCACCTACCCTAAATCAGAGGCAATATGTGCACCTCTTTTATTCGTGCGAAAATTTAAAGGCGGTGTGCAGAAGCAATGTCATACGAGGGCATATCAACATAGATAATACTATCTATAAAAATAAAAATCGTTAAGACGATTTAACATTGCGCTTGTTACTTCTTGCTCTTTTCGTGCATTCTCATTTATTGTATTGCGTGTTTTCTCTGCTTCTGCGGATATGGTATCGGCAACTTTCTGACCGGCATGAATATGCGCCTCAGCAATAGAACGTGCTCTTTCATCTGCATCGAATTTTGCAATTGCTCCGGATACACTCATTCTTGAATTATAATACAATATTTTATATATCGCACGCATTGAATATCCGTTTCTGTATTCCGGCGCAATATTGAATTTATTATACTCAGCTGCTATTGCCGGTTTCAATTTATTCAATTCTTCTATGTCTTTATTCAATGAATTCGTCCAATGCTCAAAATTGCCTTTGTTTTGCTGAATAAATTTTTCCTTTTTTCTTTTCTTTAATTTTTTTCTTACGACTATACATAGACTAAGAATACACAGTGCAAATATGCCTATGATAATCCACCGTAACGTTTCATTCATGTCGGGGAAATATGCCCTTAAAAATACTCCTAAAACAAATAGAGCAACAAAAGAAAAATAAATAATTATTCTGGCAAAATATGATTTTACAATAAAACTCCCTACACCTCCCCGAGCATTTTGAGGGCTGTATTTTTTCAAATGCTCGCGCATAACAAATATATTATGATTTCGTATATCTACCTGTTTCTCTAATTCATAGAACATTTTTAACACAGCCATTGCATCGGCTCTGTTAAGTCTGTCTAAAGTCATTTTCATCCCTCCCTATTATTTAGGACTTACATTTCTCACAATAGCATCAAGAGACGGAACAGACATGCATTTTATTTTTATGTAGTTGGCCTCTTTAACATCAGCTCTTATGTGGAAAATATCATAAATCCACATACACAAAATACATCCGCCCGTAAACATCTTTAAGAATCCCATGACATAGTCTTTTATTAAAAGCCTGTCAATTCCATATATTCCGAGAAAAATTGAAACAAGCTGTATCAGCGCAGGACTTTTTAAATGTGTTTTTTTAATTTTCTCAAAAGCTTCATCATCACAATCAATCAATATTCCCATAAGTTCATCAGCTGACCCTGCCGGAAAATATGATGCCTTGTCATAAACATAACTGTAAACATCTTCATATTTCATTTGAAGATTCCTCCTTATTTTCCTTTCAATCGGATTATAGCCCATTTACGGGCAATTGTCAAGAAAATTCTATCATACTAAAATTATACATAGAGGTGAAAGTATGATAGTGTACGATAGATTATGGGATACCATGAAAGAAAAAGGTATTTCACAATATGCGCTTATAAAAAAATATAAAATCAGCACAGGTCAGTTAGACAGATTACGAAAAAATGAAAATGTAAGCACACATACACTGGATTTGCTTTGCTCTATCTTAAATTGCAATTTAGAGGATATTGCGGAATATAAAGAACAATAACTGTCAAATTTTTGTTTGACGGTTATTTTTTTGATTTGCATAAATCGAACTATATAAAAACTTTTTCCGGCGGTGTGTCAGCACACCGATCTACGAGGTTCGGTTTCACGTCCTCATGCCGCCGAATTTAACCCCTCCGTCACGGCTTCGCCGTGCCACCTCCCCTAAAGTGGAGGCGATATGCGGCGGTGTCTAAGCTCCAATATAGGGTGGCAATATTGGTTCATGGCAAACAAAAACGCGGACAGGCAAAACTGTTCGCGTTAATTTTTATTCGGCAGAGGAAATAAAGCAGGATTTATTTTCTCTTATATAATCCGCCGCAGAGTGCAGGGCGGAGTCTTTATCTTTTTGCATAAGCATTTTAAATTCTTCGTCAAGCTTTTCTACGCGCTCTTTGTCAAAGGACACGTCTTCGACATCCTCATTCATCATCAAAAACATTTCGTCAAAAATTTTTGAGAGCTCGCCGCCGATAATTTTTTCGACCGCTTCTTTTGCCTGTGAGAGGAGCGGCTCACCGTTTGACCTGAAAAACAGCGAGAGCTTTTCATACTTACTGTCTTCAAAAACAAAGTTCAGCGCATATATCATTCTCTTTTCTTCGCAAAGACCGTTAAATTCCGTTATAAGGTCATCTTTCTTTTCAATTGACATCTGAACATTCATCGCCATGCCGAAAAGAAGCCGCTCGTCGTCTATTGTATCATCCGAAAAAGTATTTTCATCAATAACCTTAAACTGCTTTCTGAGGGCTTTCTCTTCTTCAAGCTCGGCTATTATGCGATCCCTTTCTGCCGAACGCTTTTTGCCTGCGGAACAAGCCTTTATCCATGCGACAACGGTGACGACAATCAAAAGCGCAAGCCCTGCCGCCGCATACCAATTTGAAATTAAATAGCTTATAAATTCTTTCATAAAATCCCCCTTAAAGCAAAGCTTTGTATATTTCGCCTTTTTTAAAGCCCGTAAGCTTTGCGGCGTGTTTTGCGGCTTCGCTCACGCTCATTCCGCTTTGAACGCTCGCTTTGGCAATATCTATCGCATCGGCAAGGGTCGAGGCTTCTTCCGTATCGTCTTCTTTACCTTTTACAATTATTACGATTTCACCCTTTAAGCTGCCGTCGCCGTAAAGCCGCACCGCTTCGTCAAGCGTTGTCTTTATAACCTGCTCATGTATTTTGGTAATCTCTCTGACTATGGCAACCTCTCTGTTGCCGAAAGTTTTGTTCATATCTTTTAATGTAGCAGAGAGCTTGTGCGGAGCTTCATAAAAAATCATGGTTCTTTTTTCATTTATAAGTGATTCGAGATGCTCGGCTCTGCCGGGTTTATTGACGCTTAAAAAGCCTTCAAAAGTAAATCTGCCGGATGGCATACCCGATATTGCAAGCGCGGTAGAAAACGCGCACGGTCCCGGAACGGACTCGACGGTTATTCCCCTCTCATGGCACAGTCTCACAAGGTCCTCGCCCGGGTCTGAGATTGCAGGCATGCCTGCATCCGTAACAAGGGCACAGGTTTTGCCCGAAAGTATATCGGCAATTATTTTTTCGCCGCTCTCGTTTCTGTTATGCTCATAATAGCTGACCATTTGCTTTTTTATGCCGAAGTGATTAAGGAGTTTTAGTGTAACACGTGTATCCTCTGCGGCAATAAAATCACACTCAGAGAGAATCCGAACGGCTCTGGGTGAAAAATCTTCAAGATTTCCTATCGGCGTTCCGACAACATAAAGCTTGCTCATTCGTGACCCTCCTTATACTCACCGTAAATATCAATCATTTCTTCCGAATACTCACCCGCGCGCGAATAAATCGCAAGAGGAGCTTCAACTCTCATAAAAGGTTTTGCGCCTTTTTTGCCCTCTATCATAAAAAGCCACGGCGCAGTATTTGAAAATTTTGACACAAATCTCAATCTTTTAGGTTCTATGCCGGCAGAGCGCATACTGACTATTGTGTCGCACAGCCTTTCGGGTCGGTTACATAGGCAAAGTCTGCCGCCAAAATTCAAAAGATGAGCAGCCGCAGCCGTCACATCGTCAACAGAGCACATGGTTTCGTGACGTGCAATTTTGGCGGACGAAGTGCTGCTTTCTATTCCGCCGCCCGCCGCCTTATAAGGAGGATTCATTATAACCGTATCAAACGATGCATGAGGCAAAAGGCTTTTTATGTTTTTGATATCGCCGTTTATTACGGTAACCTTATCCTCTGCCGAGCTTAAAGCAGAGGACTCTTTCGCCTGCTCACAAGCCTGAGGCTGAATATCAACAGCCGTGACCTCTTTGGCAAATCCGTTTTTTAAAAGAAGCATAGGGATAATTCCGCAGCCCGTGCCCATATCGCACACCCTGTCCTTTTTTCTGCCGGAGGCAAAGGACGAAAGTATAACGGCGTCTGTGCCGAAGCCGTGCTCTTTACTGACTGCAACTCGGTAGCCGGAGCCGAGGTATTCGATTTTATATTCGCTCATACAGCCCTCCGAAAAAAGAAATGCGAGGCGGACAAAGCCGCCCCGCACACATAATTTGGCGTTTTGCTTCACAACCGACAGGTTATGTTAATCAGCCCTCCTGAGGAGCACCTACAGGGCAAACACCAGCGCAAGCGCCGCATGAAAGGCAAGCGTCTGCATCAATTTCATATTTACCGTCGCCCTCTGAAATAGCGCTTACAGGGCACTCAGCTTCACATGCACCGCATGCAATGCAATCGTCAGAAATAAAATATGCCATCGTTTGTTTCCTCCTTTAATGAGATTAGCTTAATTTTATCACATTGTTCGGATTTTTCAATACCTTTTTTTAAAATAAATACGTTTTTATTATCCTAAAAAGTCATTTAGTGTAAACTCTTGCAGAAAAAAGCTTTAAAGCTTTTTTAAAACCGTACCGGGATAGTAGTGATTTAATATTTCATCATAACTGCTGCCCTGCCTTGCCATATAGTCCGCACCGTATTGGCTCATACCCACAAAATGACCGTTGCCGCGGCAAGTGAAGGTAAAGCCTCCGTCCGCAAAAGATATATCAAAATCTGCGCTTTTAAGAGAAAAGAGCGAGCGTATATCGGTACCGGAGATTTTTTTGCCGCATATGTCAACATATTTAACCACGCCGGAATCATAACGCTCTATATCGCCTATCCACTTTGAAGCGTCTGTCGGGTAATCGCCGTATGTAAGACCCTTTTTAAAGAGTATTCTTTTAAACTCATCGGCAGAAACTTTTTGGCAGGTTTCGTAATTCGGCGCGAGCTTATCGCCGCTGCTAACCGTGCTTTTTAAGTAGTTCACACTTTTGCCCCATACATTCGCCGCGCTTTCTGTTTTGCCGGAGCACATTGCATGGTAAGCCGCCATGGCAGGCTTGCCGTCATACTCAAGATATTGACCGAAAACCTCGTCAACGGCTTCGCTCATTATCTTTTCGTTTTTTTCATAATCGTCGCCCCACTTCTTTTTTCGTGCGTCCTCGTCTATATACGACTGGTAAACCGTGCTGTCGTCAGAAATATCCGCACCCTCGGGTCTTTTTTCTTCACGGGAAGCGACATAGAGCGCAAAAGTATAACAAGCGACAGCCTGTGCTTTCAGCGCCTCTTTGTGATAAGAGGCAGACATTTCACCCGAGAGCGAGCCGATAATATATTCGCGCATTTTGAGCGTTTTGACGCTGCCTGTATTGCTCATCATGACATCTATTGTATCGCGTGGCAAATCAGACTCGGACGATATGTTTTCGCCTCCGCCCTCTACTCTCATATATCTCACGGAAATGAGCGGAACGGTTATCATTATAACTGCCAAAGCACAGCACAGCAATGCGTATTTTCTCATAAACATTCCTCCTACTTGTCCGTAAATAATATGCAAAAACAAAATGTTTAATGACAAAACATATGCGTTGACAAAAAAGGTAAATGTGTAATATAATCAGAAAAGTAAATTATATAAAAGCGGGGAGTAAAATGCAGGAAACTAAATTCGACGGGGTTTGTTCAAAATTTTCGGAGAAATGGCAAAAATTTATATCGGTGCTTACGGATAAATTACTTACTTTGCAAAAAGGTCTTGACACTAAAAATACCGCAAATATAACAATTATAGCTATATTGTGCATTGCGATTTTCGCAGGTATGTATGCGGCAAATAAGAATACGCCTTTTGCAGCGGATGATTATGCTTATCATTATATATACACTATGGAAGAAGACCCGGATTATAAAAGCTCTAACGGATTTTTTCAGACCGGTGAACGTGTGCAAAGCATTAGCGATATTATAGTTTCAATGAAAGCGCACTACTACACAATGAACGGCAGACTGGTTTTGCATTTTTTGGTTCAGCTGATGCTGCTTTTGGGCAAGCAATATTTTAATGTTATAAACTCTGCAATGTATGTTGCATTACTGCTTCTTATATATAAACACAGCATTGGCAGAAAGCCCAAAACTCATAACGCCGTGCTGTTTGCCGCAATAGCCCTTGCAGTATGGGCTTTTGGCCCCGATTGGGGAATAACCAATGTATGGCTCGACGGAAGTATCAACTACCTTTGGGGCAGTGTGATAAGATTGACCGCGCTTTTGCCCTTCAGGCTCTGTGCCGACGGCGCAGAGCAAAAGAAACCGCTTCTTTATCTGCTCCCGACTCTTGTAATGTGCACAGCCGCAGGCGCAACAAACGAAAACACCGGTGCGGCATTCATAGGTATGTGCGCTCTTTATTTGATATATTACAAGGTTAAAAAGATTAAAATTCACATTTGGCAAGTAACAGGTTTGGTCGGTGCTTTGGCAGGCTTCGGATTTATGTGCCTTTCACCGGGTAACTTTTTGCGAATTACAACAATGGGTACCACTACAAATCAGTCTTTTATACAGCGGCTGATACATATTCCCGGCAACTACATAAGATATATCGGTGTTTTTGCGGCAATTTTTCTTATGCTCGCTTTGCTGTTGTACCTTGTCGGCAAAGAGAAAAAAGAATATAAAATCGGAATCGGTTTTATCTATCTTTTAGGCAGTATAGGCGGCGCGGTTGTTATGCTTGCCTCACCCACAATGCCCAAGAGAGCGTGGCAGGGTCTTGCAATGTGCGCCCTTGTTGCGGCAGGTAACCTTTTTGCTCAAATGAAGCTTACGCCGCGCTCTTTGAGACTTTGCCTGACCATAGGCACCGTTATTTGGCTGGCGTGCAGTTCAATATCATATATTCACATGATTCAAGACGCAAAATATGTAATGATTCGATATGAGCAAAGAGAAGAATACATTGAAGAGCAAAAGTCGCTCGGAAACTATGACATAAAGCTTATAAGAATAAATCCGCAAGACCCACATTCTCCCCTTTACGGAGTTGCCGATCTCGGTGAAACACCCGATGAGTGGCAAAATGTTACTAAAGCAAAATATTACGGACTTCATTCAATTACAACCGAATTTGTTAAATAGCAATAAAGTACAAGGAGCTGCATATATATGCGGCTTCTTTTTATTGACAAAGAAGCTGCCTATATAATATAATTATTAAAAAACTAAAGCAGGTATGAAAATGCAAGAAAATAAAATTGATTCGTTTTGCTCAAGATTTTCTGATAGGTGGCAAAAATTTATTGAGTCGCTTTTGAAAAAAATATTTGATTTACAAAAGACATTGGACACAAAAAGCAGAATTAACATCGCGATAATTGCCGTGCTCTGCATTGCAATTTTTGCCGGAATGTATATTGCGAATGTAAATACTCCTCTTGCTGCGGACGATTTTTCTTATAACTATATTTACAGTGAAGACGGCGATCCTGATTATCCCGGTGAAGACGGCACATTTCAAATCGGCGACAAAGTTCAAAGTGTGAGCGATATTATAACTTCTATGAAATCCCACTATTTTAACATGAACGGCAGAGTCTTTTTGCATTTCCTGGTTCAGCTTATGCTCCTTTTGGGCAAGCCTCTCTTTAATGTAATAAACTCTGCAATGTATGTCGCTCTGCTTTTGCTTATGTATAAACACTGCTTGGGTAAATCCAAAAATCACAACGCGGTACTTTTTGCTGTTATAGGTCTTGCATTTTGGACTTTCAGCTCAACAACATGGGGCGTAACCAACGTATGGCTCGACGGAAGTATTAACTATCTTTGGGGCAGCGTTATAAGACTTGCCGCACTCCTGCCCTTTAGGCTTTATGCCGACAGTAAAGAAGAAAAAAAGCCTCTTTTGTTTTTAGTTCCTACATTTATACTCTGCACAGCCGCAGGTGCAACAAACGAAAACACAGGCGCGGCATTTATCGGCATGTGCGTGTTATATTTGATATATTACAGAGTAAAGAAAATTAAAATTCATTTGTGGCAGATAACAGGCTTGTTCGGTGCCTTAGCAGGCTTTGCTTTTATTTGCCTTGCCCCCGCAAACTTTAAGCGCGTTGACACATGGAATCAAGAGGGCGGCAACTCACTAAAAGAAAGAATCATAAATATACCGGGCAATTATATCAGGTTCATATTCGTATTTGTAGCCGTGTTCTTTATGCTTTCTTTATTGCTATATTTTTACGGCAAAGAAAAAAGAGAATACAGAATCGGAATAGGATTTATTTATCTTTTGGGCAGCGTAGGCGGTTCATTTATAATGCTTACAACACCGTACTTTCCCGAAAGAGCATGGTCGGGAGTAAGAATATGTGCAATACTTGCCGTCGGTTTTCTTTTGGCGCAAATTAAATTGACTCCACCCGTTTTAAGGCTTACCGTTACAATCGGTGCTGTATTTTGGACCGCGTGGGGTGCTATGTCATATGTTCATATGATTCAAGATGCAAAATCGGTTATGGCTCAATATAACCAAAGGGTAGAATACATTGAAGAACAAAAAGCTCTCGGCAATTATGACATCGAGCTGACAAGAATAACCCCGCTGGATATTCGCTCCCCCCTGTATCAGCTGCCGGACTTGGCGCCCGAATCAAGCGGATGGCAAAATGTTACAAAATCAAAATACTACGGTCTTCGTTCTATAACAACGATTAACACACGTTAAAGGGGTGCTTTTTCCATGAAACTTTTTAACTCACCCGACAAGAGCAGCAAAAGCTTTGCAGCGATATTTTCGGTGCTTTGCCTGATACCCGCAATAGTTACGCTGACAATAGATTACATTTGGAACTACAAAATAGACTGGAAGCCGACGGGCTACATAGTCGGTGCACTGATTGTACTTTGGATTTGCTGTGTGCTGCCTGCAATAAAGATTACGCCTGCGCCCGTTACTGCGCTGATATGCTTTATGTCTTTGGCGCTGTATTTAATGTTTATCGTAAAGCAAGTGAGCGGCAGTATGCTGTGGTTTGCAGCATTTGCCTTGCCTGCGATAGCGGTGCTCGCGGTGTTTATCGGCGCGGATTCGGCGATAATTCATTCAACAAAAATAAGTTCGTTCGGCATATGCTCCCTGATAAGTGCGGAAGCGGCAATATACAGCATTGTTTGGGGCATTTTGTGGGATAACTACCACCACGGCGGAATAATAAGGCTTCGCTTTTCCGTTATTCTTGCAAGCGTCTTTTTAATATTTGCACTGATCTTTGCCGCTGCGGCATATGTGGGAAAAATCCATAAAAAATAAAGCTCAACTGCTGAATTAACGCAGACAAATTAAAAAAGCTATAATTCACAAGCCGAAATCAAGAATGTGAATTATAGCTTTTATTTTTTTTAAAGTTTAGCTTACCAAAGGTCTATGTAAATTTTCATTACGTCCTCTTTAGTGGGCGTTCTGGGGTTGTTGGCTGTGCATGAATCCTCAAGTGCGGCCTCTGCCATTTCGGGGATTGCCGCAAAATAATCTTCGCGCGAGCACACGTTCATTGTTGATACGCAAAGAGGCATATCCATTTCTTTCATCATAAACTCAACCCAGCTGACCAATGCTCTGACTGTTGTGATGGTGTTGAAGTTCTGAAGACCCAAAAGACGTGCGAGAGTTGTGTATTTGCGAACATGATTAGGATACTCTTTTTTGCTGCGGCTGTGCTTGTTTATATCGCTGTTATACTGAATAACGAGCGGCAAAAGCATTGCGTTGGCTCTGCCGTGAGGTATATGGAACTTTGCGCCGAGCTGATGCGCCATACCGTGGTTGAGTCCGAGCCCGGCATGGTTAAACGCTATACCCGCAAGGCAGGAGGCGCACATCATTTTGCTTCTCGCATGAATATCGTTATTGTCGAGATAAGACCTTAAAAGGAAAGAGCCGATAATTTCAACGCTCTTTTCGGCAAGAGCCGCCGAGAACTCGTCGTTATTAACGCTGACATACGCTTCGATAGCATGAGTGAGTACGTCCATACCCGTATCTGCCGTGATTGTAGGCGGAACCGATTTTACAAGTTCAACGTCGAGAATAGCTTCATCCGGCAAAATAGAATCTGCAATAAGCGGAATTTTTTTGCCGTGCTCCGGGTCTGAAATAACAGAGAATGACGTAACCTCGGAGCCTGTGCCGCTGGTTGTGGGGATTGCTATAAGGCAGATATGCTTGCCCTTGTAATCGTCCATTTTAGATGCGACCTCGCGCATAGCCTTTGCAGAGTCTATTGCAGAGCCGCCGCCTACGGTGATGATTGTATCTGCCTCGCTTTTAACAAGAACGGCAACGCCCTTTGTAATCTCTTCTACGGGAGGGTCGGGTACAACATCGCTGAAAGTATCATACGGAATACCTTTACTTTCAAGTCGTGTTGTTATGTGGCGGATAAGTCCGCTTTTAATAACAAACGGATCTGCAACAACCAAAACCTTTTTAGAGTCGAGCTGTGCAATTCTGTCAAGTGAGCTTTCGCCGAAATGTATTTTAGTGCTTATATCAAAGCTTTTCATCAATGCACCTACTTTGTTTATTATTTAACGTTAATATTTTACTATCATGTGCGCTGTTTGTCAATTATCATTGCAAATAAAAATAGCCGTACCGCCAAAATTAGCGATACGGCATATTTTATTTATATAATTTCGGGATATAACTCTTTATAAAATCAATCACTTTATAAAGATACTCAAATATAACATAGAACTTACCGGTGAAGGTGCGTAAAATTCTGTCAACGGCATTAGTGCCAAAAAGAAGATTATCGCTCTCGTCAACCTCGGGATAAGATGAGTCGGTCTTGACGATTGTATAGGTATCTATAAGCTTGCCGTCAAGGTCATAGGTGCTGACGTTAAAGGTTGTGTCTGTGAACTCAACGGTGCTGTAAACACTCTCTTTTGTCATGTAATCAAAGTTAACCCAGTCATTCTTTATATACTCGTCATAATAGCGGTTTTTACCCGAGCCGCTTGCCGAAGTGAGATAAAGAGTGCCCTTGGGGTCTGTGACCGTGTTCGCGGTGTAATCCATATCGACCTTTTTGTTGTCATACATAAAATATGAGCGGCCGTAATAATGCTCATGGCCCGAAAGTACAACGTCTATGCCGAATTTATCGCACATTGCCGAATACGCCGCCTGCATAAGAAGACTCTCGTCGCTTCTTGCATGGTGACCCGTACCGTAAACATCGTGGTGCATCATAAGCACGCGCCATTTTGCGTCGGGATTTGCGATAACGGCTTTTTCTATAAGGTCATACTGGTCAAACACATTATACTGAGTTGAGTTGACAGAGACAAACAAAACGTCACCGTAGGTAAAATAGTAGCCTCTGCCGACGGGGCTGGGAGTTGTGCCCCAATAGCTGTTGGGATTGTTGACATAATACTGATAGTTGTAGCCCTTTTTATCGTGATTTCCGACGGTGGTGGCTATCGGAATCGAACGAAGTGCTTTTGGTGAGAGCGTACCTGCCCACTGGAGCATATTGTCACCGGTCTGCGTCTGGTCACCGCAATGAAGAACAAAGGATATATCATCATTATCTCTGAGTGCCGAAGAGAGAAGATTGTTCCAGTTTTTAGCGTCGGTATCGGCATATCCGCTCTCGTCAAGATTGCACTGAGCGTCGCCTATATAAAGAGCTTTGAAACTGTCTTTTTTAAGTGTTCTGTACATGACCGGCTCGCTGAACTCTTCGCCGAGAAGAGCGTATGAGTAATAATAAACCGTGTTCTCTTCAAGGCCTGTAGCGGTTACCCTGTTGGTCTGCCAGCCTTTTTCTGCCGGTGTTGCATAGCCGCAAAACTCTTTGTACTCTGACATATCGGCATTTTTGCTTATTCTTACCTTCGGAATCGAAAGCTTGGTTTCTGAATGCCAGTTGAAGTTAAGCTTGCTTTCATCTGCGCCGGGGGTAAGAGAAATTTGGCTGCTATTGGTTTTATTTTCTTCCCAATAGGCGTTCCATTCGCTGTCGCTCATCGTGTAATCGGGCAGGGTTTTTGCAAATGAATTGACAGAAAATGCACATATGAGCATAACCGCCGCCATTACGGATGCAATAGTTTTTTTGAACATTACAATACCTCCGATATTATGAAATCTAATATTTTTATAATTGCCGACTTTATAATCGGGCAAATATAATTTATAACAGAAACAAGTGTTTCAAATGCACTCGGATTTTCGACATAAGACGAGATCATTGCAGTGAGGGTATTTTCGTCATAATCATACTTCATAAACTGGGTATAATTTTCATTATCAAAAACCGTGAGCTGTTTCTCGGAATCGGCAAGAGTGAAGATAAAATCCGTCGTCTCCCCTACATTATAATCCACATGAGCCTGGTCTTTTATAAACCATGTGTTTTCCGGGTACATGCAGGTTGAAGCGTCTATAACACCGTCGGGTGAAAGATGGTTGTGCGAATCGTCAATTGCCTGAACATATCCGTCACCGAGAGTTTTGCCGAGGTCGGCACAGATTGCACCTCCCGAAGCATATTTTGTATCTATCAATAGGTCGTTATTGAGCGCACTGTTGTGCGAAACGGGCAAAGCCTGCATATTGTACTGGCACACAATATAGACGTTTGAGCCGCCCTGTTTTGCGCCGTCAAGTATATCTTTTACCTTAGTTTGAACAGAATAAATATATTCGTCCGTGCGTTTTATGAGAAGTGCGTTTTTCTCGCTGTCAAGCATATATGTTTTGGCGTTTTCATAATCCTCTGCCGCAACAAGATCCCATATACCGGGCATTGTGCCGAAGACCTCTTTTAAAAATCCGTTATAAAGCTCATCGCCCATGCCCTCGATAAGTCCGTTTGCGAGATCACATACCCAATCTGCAAGACCCGCTTTATCTATCGCATAAGTCAAAGCCTCAAAAATGAACTCTTTTAAATCGCCCTTGCCGAGATTTATAACTCTGCGAAGTGCGCTGTCTTTATCGACATAAAGCTCACCGCCGAACATATCACCGACAGCCGTTACACCCTGAAAAGCAGTTGAAAGTATCAAGAGATTTTTAACCGAAGCACTGCCGTATTTATAAAGATATGACATGGTAACTGTGCCGCCCATGCTGCAGCAGGCGAGATTCACCTTATCGCAGCCTCTGTCTTTTTTAACATATTCTATCATATCGTTCAGGCTGTCTGCGTGCTCAAGCGGATCAAGACGCCAGTCATAATTTAAAAAATAAACATTTTCTGCGCCGTATTTTTGGCAGGCGGCATTAAGTATGCCCTGCTCGTCCTTTTCTTCGCCGGTATAAAGCTCCGGGTATTGAGCCATTGATTCGGGAAAAAGAGGCGTTGAAACATCATAAACCGAATCGCCGTTTTCATCGCACCTCATATAATCGAAAGTGTCGCAAAGAGCAGGCAAAACCGATTTGTTAAACGCGGCATAATCTTTTGTTAAAGCAAGCCTTGTGAGAGGAAGAACAAGCTTTGCGGCAAGTGATGCAACACTGCTGCCCGTCATAGGCCATATTTTTTGAGAAGTCTCTGTGCCGCCGTCTTTATAAAGAGGCAAAACATTCATGCCCGTAACAAGCACAAACGGCACGTTTTCGCTCTCGTTTGCCGCATATGACGGTGCGGCGAGGGCAAAAATCATCACAGCACAAAGAAAAACTGAAATAAATTTTTTCATGGTTATTCTCCTTTGGTAAGCTTTGCAAAGTTTGCCATAAGTTTTTTTGTTCCTGCCTTGTCAAAGGCAATTTCAAGAAGAGTATCGTTTGCAATGGGCTGAACGCTCAAAACAACGCCTGTACCGAAAATTTTGTGCTTAACCGTATCGCCGACACTGAAAGACGCGCTCGGCACCGGCTTCGGCTTTGCGGCAGACGGTGCGGCGGCATGGCGTGCATTTCTGCGCGGAGAGTAATAAGAAAAATTATCGTCACCGCCGTAGCCATGGCTGTATCTCTCTTCTCTCTCAAAGCTGCCGGAAGCAAGAGATGTCGCGCCCGTCTTTTCTGTGAGCTCGTCCGGTATTTCGCCCAAAAACCTTGACGGCGCATTGTGAGATGTTGAGCCGAAGAGAAGCCTTGTTCTCGCGTTTGTGATATAAAGCTCCTGCTTTGCTCTTGTGATGCCGACATATGCAAGGCGACGTTCTTCCTCAACATCGCCGGGGTTATACATGGACTGAAGTCCGGGGAATATTCCCTCCTCCATGCCCGGAATAAACACAACCGGAAACTCAAGACCTTTTGCCGAGTGCAAGGTCATCATCGTTACGGTTTCGTTTGACTCGTTGTAATTATCTATATCGGTCATCAGGGCAATTTCTTCAAGGAAGCCGTTAAGCTCTGCATCCGGAACCTCCTGCGAATATCTTAGCATATTATTTTTAAGTTCCGATAAATTTTCCATTCTGTCGTCATAGGTTTCTTTATCGGTCGCCAAGCCCTCATAATATCCGCTCTTTTTAAGCGTAAGCTCCAAAAGCTGATCAAGGGTAAGATCCTGCGCTTCAGACTTCAGCTCGTTAATAAGCACGGTGAAATCAACAAGCTTTTTTGCTGCTCGGCTGAGTGCCGGGTAATCCTCTGCATGAGAGATAACGTCAAAAATACTCGTCCCGAGCCCTGCGGCAATTTCTGCGGCATGGTTGAGGGTCGTGTCGCCTATTCCCCTTTTGGGCTCGTTTATTATTCTGCGAAGGCGTACATCATCATTCTCATTGTTTATAACCGTGAGGTAAGCGAGTGCATCGCGAATTTCTTTTCTCTCATAGAATCTGAGTCCGCCTATTATCTTATATGGTATGGCGGCTCTTATAAACGCATTTTCTATGTTATTTGACTGTGCGTTCATTCGGTAAAGCACGGCAAAATCGTTCCAGCTTCTGCCGTCTGCAACGTCGGCAGTTATTGTGTCTGCTATGTAACGTGCCTCTTCGTTTTCGTCATAAGAGGTGTTGACGGTGATTTTTTTGCCTCTGCCGTTTGATGTCCAAAGATTTTTGCCCTTTCTTTGGGTATTGTTTGATATAACGGCGTTTGCCGCGTCAAGAATATTCTGTGTTGAACGGTAATTTTGCTCAAGGCGAATTACCTTTGCATTGTCATACTGCTTTTCAAAGCTTAAAATATTCTCTATCGTAGCACCGCGGAAACGGTAAATACTCTGGTCATCATCACCGACAACGCATATATTTTTATATTTGCCTGCAAGAAGCGACGTGAGCATATATTGGGCATGGTTTGTGTCCTGATACTCGTCCACCATTACATATCTGAATTTGTTTTGATAGTAGTTTCTCGCTTCGGCATTGTTTTCGAGAAGAATGACGGTGTTGTATATAATATCGTCAAAATCCATCGCATCGGCGGATTTGAGCTGTTTTTGATAGCGTTCATACGCTTCGCCGATTTTTTTAAGTCTGAAATCGGAGCCTGCCTGCTGCAAATATTCGCTCGGCGAAATCATCATATCTTTGGCTCGGCTTATCTCTTTAAGTATAACCTTATGAGAGAGCATTTTATCGTCTATACCGAGGAGCCGCTGAACCTGCTTCATAACGCGCTTGCTGTCATCCGTGTCATAAATCGTGAAGTGGTTTGTGTAGCCTAACGACTCACCGTAACGTCTTAATATTCTCGCGCATGATGAGTGGAATGTGCTTGCCCAAATATCCATTGCGGCGTCGCCGAGCATTTTTGAGAGCCTCTCTTTAAGCTCGTTTGCCGCCTTATTTGTGAAGGTGATTGCAAGTATCTCCCACGGTCTTGCGGGCTTAACGCTCAAAAGGTCATAAACGTCAAACAAATCTATGCTTGGGTCTTGAAGGTACTCTCTCATTATATCGACATCGCCCTGAGTAGGTTCAAACTCGCAATAATCCGAACAATAGGCGTTGCCGTATTTTATTAAATTTGCAATACGGTTTACAAGCACCGTGGTTTTTCCGCTTCCCGCACCTGCAAGAAGCAGCAAGGGGCCTTCTGTTGTAAAAATAGCCTCTTGCTGCCTGTCGTTCATTTTCTGAAAATCATTTGCAATTATGCGGCGGCGAAGTTCAAGAAATTCGTCTTTTAACATAATTTATCCTTAATTTAATCAGATAGAAATTTCGTGTGCGATTTTATAAAGGTCAAGGTCAATGCTCTTTTTCATATTGAGAGCTTCAAATATATCGAAGTCAACAATCCGGTCTTTCTGCATGGCAACAACGCGGTTGCCTATGCCCTTGAGAAGAAGCTGAACAGCATAGTAGCCCATTTCGCTTGCGACAACTCTGTCTTTAACAGAGGGAGAGCCGCCTCTCTGAACGTGACCGAGAACGGTTGCTCTTGACTCAACGCCGGTTTCTGCCTGAATTTTCTTTGCGAGCTCTTCAACACCGCCGATGCCCTCTGCAACGATGATTACAAAGTGCATTTTGCCGGTCTTCTGAGTTCTGCGGATTCTGTCTATAACATCTCTCTGGAAATCATACTCGACCTCAGGAATGAGAATTGTTGTAGCGCCGCAGGCAATACCTGCGTTAAGTGCAAGGTAACCTGCTCTTCTGCCCATTACCTCAACAACAGAGCAGCGGTCATGCGAAGCTGTTGTGTCGCGGATACGGTCAACCATCTGCATAATTGTGTTAAGGCAGGTATCATAGCCGATTGTATAATCACAGCATGCAATATCGTTGTCGATTGTGCCGGGGATACCTATGCAGGGAATACCTCTGAGTGAAAGATCTCTTGCGCCTCTGAAAGAGCCGTCGCCGCCGATAACAACAAGGCCGTCAATATTCTTTTCTTTGCAAACCTTTATAGCCTGCTGCATACCCTCTTCTGTGGTGAACCTGGGGCTTCTTGCAGAGAAAAGCTTTGTGCCGCCGCGGTTGATTATATCGGATACGCTTCTGAGATCCATAAGCTCCATTTTATCATCCATAAGACCCTCATAGCCTCTGTAGATACCGTAAACATTAAGACCCTTTTCGCAGCCTGCACGTACTACTGCGCGGACAGCCGCGTTCATTCCGGGGGCGTCGCCTCCGCTTGTAAGAACACCTATGTTTTTCATTTTTAAAGTTTCCTCCTTGAAACGTGAAATAAAATCTGCATTAACCGATATTTTACAGCATTTTTTGCCGTATGTCAAACTTTTTCGCACTGTTTTTGACAAGAAAATAACAAAAGATTTATTGAACGGCAACATTGCCCTCACCGAGGAGCTTTTTGAGCTCTTTTGTGAGCGGCTCATTCGGAGAAACAAATTTTTCTCTCGGCTGCATTTCATACTTTTTGGTTGAATTGTAGTAATAATAAAGCGGTGTGCCGCCGTCAAAAATTGCAAGGTATTTTTCGGCAATCGGTTTTCTCGGGTCATTCTCATCATCAAAACGCAGGAACATTCCTCTGCGCTTCTTTTTTTGCTCTGTCTGCACCGTGCCGCCGCTTTTTGATGTATAAGACGGTTTTGCGCTTTCGGGAGGTTCGACGCTGTCGCAAATTATTTTCGGCTCTTCATCGTCACGAAGACTCACTCTGCCGTTAAAGACAAATATTTTGCCCTCTTTGAGAAGATATGAATAGGTCTGAAAGGTTTTGGGGAACACTAAGATTTCTGCCGAACCCGACGTATCCTCTGCCGTAACATATGCCATTGTGGCGTCATTCTTTGTTATCTTTTTCTTAAATGACGTGATTATTCCCATAATTCTTATGCGCGCACCGTCGTTAAAGCTGCTCTCGTCGCCGACAACCGAGCTTATCGGCACACAGTGAAGTTTTTGCGCTGTTTCAGTATATGCAAACATCGGATGTCCCGACAAAAACAAACCCGTAGTCTCTTTCTCCATAGCCAAAAGCTCAGAGGAAGAAAATTCTTCTATTATCGGAAGTCTCGGTTCGCTAACCTCAATATCTTCACCGGGCATATCAAAAAGCCCTATCTGACCGTCAATATTTTTTCTGCGCGAATCATCGAGAGAAGAGAGTATCTCTCCCATACCCGAAAGCATACTGCGCCTGTTTGCGCCGAGTGAATCCAATGCGCCGCATCTTATAAGGCTCTCAAGCGCACGCTTGTTAAGGTCCGTACCGTGTATTCTTTTGCAGAAATTGTAAAAAGATGTGAATTTGCCGAGCTGCCGCTCTGCGATTATTTTTGATATAAGCCCCCTACCGAGGTTTTTAACCGCCAAAAGTCCGAAACAGATATTGCCGGAGCTGACGGTGAAGCTCTCTTCGCTCTCGTTCACATCGGGCGGCAATACCTTTATGCCCAGACGAGCGCACTCGTTAGTGTATTCCGCAACCTTTGAGGCACTGTCAAGCACACTGCTTAAAAGCGCCGCCATAAATTCGCACGGGTATCTGCACTTTAAATATGCGGTTTGATAAACAAGGTGCGCATAGGCCGCGGCGTGTGATTTGTTAAAAGCATATGAAGCAAAAGATGACATATCGTCAAACACCGCGTTTGCGTCTATTTCGCTGATGCCGTTTTTTATACAGCCCTCAACAAAAGCTTCGCGCTCTTTCTCCATAACGTCATGCTTCTTTTTGGACATAGCTCTGCGAACTATATCCGCATGACCGAAAGAGTAGCCCGCAAGAGTTCTGAAAATCTGCATTACCTGCTCCTGATAGACCATACAGCCGTTGGTGACATCAAGTATCGGCTTTAAAAGCGGAGTGCGGTATCTTATATCTTCGGGATGATGTCTGTTATGAATATATGTGTCGATAGAATCCATAGGACCCGGACGGTAGAGAGAGAAAACCGCGATAATATCTTCTATATTCTCCGGCTGCAGACCTATAAGAACGCTCTTCATACCTGCGGATTCAAGCTGAAACACGCCGTCGGTATATCCCTTTGAAATCATCTCAAAGGTGAGCGGATCTTCCATATCTATATTTTCGAGTGAAAAATCCGGCTCTTTGTTTTTTATCATCTTCACACTGTCGGATATAACCGTCAAAGTGCGAAGACCGAGAAAATCTATTTTTAAAAGCCCGAGTTCTTCGAGAGTGGTCATGGTGTACTGCGTAACGGGTACATTATCGTTAAGAGCCAAGGGAACGTAGGTGCTCACCGGGTCTCTTGTGATAACAACGCCTGCCGCATGGGTCGAGGTGTGCCTCGGCATACCCTCAACCTTTCTCGCCATGTCAATCAGCTCTTTTATTTGCTCAGACGAGTCATACAGAGCTTTAAACTCGGAGCTTTTTTTCATCGCCGAATCGAGAGTTATATTAAGCTCTCTCGGCACAGCTTTAGACACTGCATCCGTGACGCTGTAAGGCACGCCGAGCGCTCTGCCGACATCTTTTATAGCTGCCTTTGCGGCGAGAGTTCCGAAAGTGACAATCTGCGCCACATGATCTTCGCCGTATTTGTGAATTACATAATCTATGACCTCTCCCCTGCGCTCATAGCAAAAATCCACGTCAAAATCGGGCATACTTACGCGCTCGGGGTTTAAGAAACGCTCAAACATCAAAGAATATTTCATCGGGTCTATGCCCGTTATGCCTATGCAATATGCGGCGATGCTGCCTGCACCCGAGCCTCTGCCGGGACCGACGGGTATATTTTTGCTTTTGGCATAATCTATAAAATCGCTGACTATGAGATAATAGTCAACATATCCCATTTTATTTATAACACCGAGCTCATATTCGAGTCTTTCAACATATTCTTTGGGAACATCTTTGCCGTATCTTTTATAAAGTCCGTTAAAGCAGCGTTCTCTGAACCATTCGTAATGGTCTTTGCCACCGGGCACATCAAAATTCGGCAATTTCGTTTCGCCGAACTCAAACTCGACATTGCACTGCTCGGCAATCACCTGCGTATTGTCTATCGCTTCGGGAACGTGAGAAAAAAGTTTTCTCATCTCGTCCTCGCTTTTGAGATAAAATTCGTCCGTCTCAAAATCAAAGCCCGTGCTCTCGTTTATTGTTTTATTGGTTTGTATGCAGATGAGCACCTTTTGAATTTTGCTGTCTTCTTTATAAACATAGTGCGCGTCATTTGTGGCAACAAGCGGTATGCCCGTCTCTTTTGAGAGCTTAATAAGCTGAGGCTCTATGCTCATCTGTTCTTTTAGCCCGTGATTTTGAAGCTCTAAATAATAGTTGCCGTCGCCGAAAACGTTTTTATACCACAGCGCGGTTTCTTTTGCGCCGTCATAGTCGCCGCGCATCAAAGCTTTGGGTATTTCACCCGCAAGGCAGGCAGAGAGTGCGATTATTCCCTCATGGTATTTTTGAAGAAGCTCTTTATCAACCCTCGGTTTTGTGTAAAAGCCGCTTGTCCAAGCCTCCGACACCATTGCGATAAGATTTTTATAGCCGGTATTGTTTTTACAAAGCAAAACGAGGTGGTAACGCTCGCTGTCAAGTGCATGAACCTTGTCATGCCTTGTTCTTGCGGCAACATACACCTCACAGCCTATTATCGGTTTTATCCCCTTGGCTTTTGCTTTTTTATAAAAATCGACCGCGCCGTACATAACGCCGTGGTCCGTTATTGCAACAGAGGTTTGACCGAGCTGCTTTGCCCTGTCCAATAAAGTGTCAAGGCGGCATGCACCGTCAAGAAGACTGTATTGCGTATGAAGATGCAAATGTGTAAAACCGCCCATAACTTTCTCCTATTTTTTTAGTTTCTCGGATATTTCAATAAGCTTGTCCAACCTGTGTTTAACACCCGAACGTGACAAAGGCTCCGAAAGATTTTCGCCGAGCTGCTTTAAAGACATATCGGGGTTTTCAAGCCTCAAAAGTGCGAGTTCTCTGTAACCGTCGGGCAAAGTATCAAGCCCCTGGCGGGTTTTGATAAGCTCTATCGCTTCAACCTGCGCAAGACCCGCCTTGACGGATCTCTCTATGTTGGCGCACTCAAAATTCACCTTGCGGTTGACCTTATTACGCATATCCTTTTGAATTTTTATGGACATAATCTCAAGTGTGGACATCTGTGCGCCCATAAGCGTGAGCATATCCTCAATATTTTCGCTGTCTTTTATATATATAACATGACTGCCTTTTCTGACGACTGTTTTTGCGCTTATGCCCGTATCGCTTATCAGCTTATACAAATCTTGGCTGAGCTTTAAAAACGGAACGACAAACTCAAGATGATAATTTCTCTTCGGGTCGGTTATACTGCCGCAGGCGAGAAAAGCACCTCTCAAAAAGGCGGCAAAGCAGCAATCGTCCGCAAGGTTGCCTCTGTTTATTCTTAAATTGACCTGATTCGGTTCGTGACCGAAAAGATCCAAAATATCTTCTGTTTTTTCTCTGTCTGTTATTTCAAAAACATATTTTTTATTTTTTTGCTTTACGGCGCAAACGGTTTCGCCGAGACAATTTGTTAAAAGAGAATTTACATGCTCCGCCGCAAAATCATATTCGGTAGAAAATTTGATTTCTCTTTGAGAAAAGCTTTTGCCCATTATAAGTGCGCCGTAACACTCGGCAAAACGGCAGCACTCGTCCGCCTCCTGCGAGATGCCGCAAAGCTCTTTTTTAACTTCACCTGTAAAAGACATAATGGCACCCCGCTATTTGTTTATATCTCTGTGGCTGACGCTCACGCTGAAGCTGCCGTTTCCCAAATGCTCGCTCATCTCTTGTGCAAAGCACACCGAACGGTGTCTGCCGCCCGTGCAGCCGAAGCCTATGACGAGCTGACCCTTGCCCTCTTTAACATATAGCGGCAAAAGGTAATCTACAAGGTCATAAAGTTTTTTCAAAAGCGTTGTAGCCTCGTCAAACTTCAAGACATAATCTTTTACGGGTTTATCGAGCCCTGTTTTTTCTTTAAGCTCCGGCTCATAAAACGGATTCGGAAGACATCTGACATCAAACACCAAATCACAGTCGGTCGGAATACCGTATTTAAAGCCGAAAGACATACAGTGTATTTTCATAGCCGCATACGGTTTATCGGTCATCATCTCGGTAACGCGCCTTTTACACTCGACTGCGGAAAGGCTCGAAGTATCAAGGTAATAATCCGCCACGGCACGAATTGAGCTTAAACGGTTTCTCTCCATAGCTATGCTCTTAGAGAGTGAGCCGCCGTTTTCGTTAAGAAGCGGATGCACGCGCCTTGTCTCTTTATATCTTCTGACAAGAATGGGGTCGTCCGCGTCAATAAAAAATATTTTGTATGTGAAGCCCTCGTTTTTCAAAGCCGTCAAATAATCGAGTGTTTCGTTAAGATGTCTGCCGGAGCGTATATCCGTCACAAAAGCCACTTTCGGATAAGAATCCGCCGCATTTTGGAGCAGCTTTGCAAATGTTATTATAAGTTGGGGCGGCAGATTATCGGCACAGAAATAGCCGAGGTCTTCAAGTGCGTCGACCACCTTTGATTTGCCCGCGCCGGACATACCCGTAACAATAAGAATCTCCATAAATAATATTCACCCAAGCCGAAAATCAGTCGATAAGCTTTATCTCCGGCTCAAGTTTTACTCCCTTTTCTTTTAGCACTTTGTCTTTTATATATTCAATAAGGTCCATAACATCTTTTGCGCTCGCCGAGCCTTTGTTTATTATGAAACCCGCGTGTTTTTCGCTGACCTGCGCTCCTCCGATACTAAAGCCTTTGAGCGAACACTCCTCAATAAGCGCGCCGGCAAAATAGCCCTCCGGCCGTTTAAACACACTGCCTGCACTCGGATATTCAAGCGGCTGTTTGCTTTTGCGCCTTGACATAAAATCGTCCATCTTCGATTTTATCTCTTGAGCACTGCCGTTTTTAAGAGCAAATGTTGCGCTGAGCACCGCACATGAATTTTCGCTGAAAACGCTTTTTCTGTAACCTAGGTGCATATCGTCTTTTTTCATGACTTTTATTTCGCCCTGCGGCGTGAGATATTCACATTCTTCGATAATATCTTTGATTTCTCCGCCGTAAGCCCCCGCGTTCATATACACCGCTCCGCCCACGCTGCCGGGTATTCCGTAAGCAAACTCAAGCCCCGAAAGCGAATGAGAAAGCGCGAGCCTGCACACTCTCATAAGAGACACGCCTGCGTCGCTTTTTATTCTGCCCGAACCGAGATACCGAACCTCTGCCGAGTCAAAGCACATAGAGACAACAACCGCGTCTATTTTGCCGTCTGCAAAAAGCATATTGCTGCCGTTGCCGAGAAGTATAACTCTTGCGGAGCAGTCTTTACACTTTTTTAAAACGGCTTTTAATGAGTCTGCATTTTTCGGAACTATAAACAGCGCGGCTTCTCCTCCGATTTTAAACGAAGTGTGAGCGCTCATAGGTTCGTTATATGATGTTTTGCAGCCGTTCTCTGCGGCAAAGTCAAAAATTTCTTTATAATCTGTCATAATCTCACCGATTTATTCGCCGAGCATTGCCGCGCCGATTATTCCCGCATCGTTGCCGAGCTGAGCTTTGCAGATTTCGGTCTGCTTTTGTGCGTATTTTGAATATCTCTCTTCAACAACATATTTGCGTATAGGTGCGAGCAAGGTTTCGCCCTCGTTGCAAATTCCGCCGCCTACGCAAAGAACATCCGGCTGGAAGACGTTTATGACGTTTATTATACCGACCGCAACATAATAGATATATTTATCCACAACTGCCTTCGCCGCCTCGTCGCCCATTCTCATGGCGTCAAATGCGGTTCTGCCGTTAACGCTCTCAATATCGTTGCCGGCACAGTTCCACATTTTGCTCTCGGGATTTTCTTTCATCGCCTGTTTGGTCTGTGCTATAAGCGCGGTTGCGGAGGCATAACTCTCCCAGCATCCCTTTCTGCCGCAGGTACACTCGGCACCGTTTACGTTTATAACCGTATGACCTATTTCGCCGCCTGCGGAATTGGCTCCTCTGAAAACCTTACCGTCAATAACAATACCGCTGCCTACGCCTGTGCCGAGAGTTATCGCAATAAGATTTTTGCAGCCCTTGCCTGCGCCTGCATAAAGCTCGCCGAGAGCGGCGCAGCTTGCGTCGTTTGCAAAAAAGCAGGGCTTACCCGTGAGTTCTTCAAGCATTTGCTTTGCGGGAACTTTATCAAAGCGCAGATTGTTTGAATAATCAATATAGCCCGTCTCATCGTTGACAGAGCCGGGTGTGCCCACGCCGATAACATTAACGTCGTCAAGGCTTATGCCTGCGTCGTCCGCCGCCATGGATATGCATTTTGCTATGTCTTCAAAAATTTCTTCGGCAGGTCTCGGTGAATTTGTTTTTGTTTTGCCTCTGCCTATTATATTAAAGTCCTCGTCAACCACACCTACCGATATGTTTGTTCCTCCGAGGTCAACACCTATTCTGTACATAAAAAATCCTCCTGATATATATTAAAAATCATGCCAAATTTCAAGCTCTTTTTCTTCGGGTACAATGTCCTCTGTCATACCGAGGTTATGAAGCAGCTGCCTTGCCGCGTTATAGCCCATCTTTTTTTGGCGGTTGTTCATGGCGGCGGCCTCTATTATAATCGAGAGGTTACGTCCGGGCTGAACGGGAACGGTGGAAATCGGCACCTTTATGCCGAGTATATCGGTGTACTCGCTCTCTATACCGAGCCTCTCGTATGTTTTGCCCTCTTCCCAAGGTTCAAGCTGAATAACCATATCAATTTTTTCTGTGAGCTTAACCGCGCCGACACCGAAAATGCGCCTTGCGTTTATTATGCCTACGCCGCGCACTTCTATAAAGTGACGTATGTTTTCGGGAGCCGAACCGACAAGCGTGCGCGACGATGTGCGCCTTATTTCAACAGCATCATCGGCTATGAGCCTGTGACCTCTTTTAATAAGTTCAAGCGCGGTTTCGCTCTTGCCTACGCCGCTCTCGCCGAGTATAAGAACGCCCTCGCCGTGAACCTCAACAAAAACGCCGTGGCGAGTTATGCGCGGTGCCAGCTCTATGTTAAGGTATGATATTATTGCCGACATACAGCTTGAGGTTGCGTCTTTTGTTTTAAGAAGCGGAACACTGTATTCTTTTGCGAACTCCATAAAATCATCGGAGTAGTTCTGCCCTCTTGTTGCAAGAACCGCGACAGGCTTCATAGACATGAACTTTTTAATTCTCGCCCTCGCCTCTTCGGACGAAAAACTGCCGATATACGACATCTCCTGTGCACCGAGGAACTGGATACGGTGATTGTCAAAATACTGATCGAAACCGGTGAAAATAAGCCCGGGTCTGCTGACGTCCGGCGATATTACCGCTCGGTTTTTCATATCCTCCGGAGCATAGGCGACCTCAAAGCCGTGAGCCTCTATTATTTTATCTAACGACACGGAATATTTACTGTCCAAGATTTATCTCCTTTCAAAAGAGTTGATAGACCTTATTTTGCCTTTTATATTATATAACAAAATCCTCCTGCTTCCAATAGGTTTTTTAAAAAAATATGCAATGAATTAACAAAGCACGAAAGAAACATTGCCGTCTTTCGTGCTTTATATTTTTAAGTATTTATTCCGAGGCTCACAGACAAAGCCTGATTGACGCGCGTCATATCCTGCTCGTCAAGATTGCCCATCTTTTCTTTAAGCCTTTTCTTGTCAAGCGTTCTTACCTGCTCAAGCAAAACGATAGAGTCTTTTGCAAGTCCGCAGCCGTGAGCATTGACCTGAATATGAGTCGGCAGTTCCGTCTTAAATCGCCTGCTGGTTATCGCAGCCGCAATGACCGTGGGGCTGAATTTGTTGCCGACATCGTTTTGCACTATCAAAACAGGTCTAACTCCGCCCTGCTCAGAGCCTATAACCGGGCTCAAATCGGCATAATAAATATCTCCCCGTTTTACTGTCATTTCTATCACTCTCCGTAATTTAATCAGCAAAATTATTTTTGCCGATTTGGGGCGGTTTTAAACATTTGATTCGGGGAAATCAAACATACCCCGTATATAATATTCAGAAAAGTGATAAAACGGTTATTTTATTGCCGACCCGTGAAAGATATAACAGCATTTTTGCATTTAAAAGAAATTAAATTACCTCTGCTGTCTGCGGTAAAAACAGCGTCGTTACATTCATATTCATATATGCCGTCGCTCTTTTTTTGCAGAACTTCTCCTTCGGCGGACCTGAGTTCTTTTGAAAACTTATAAAAAACAAAGTCGTCCGGCAAATCCGAATAAGAATATTTAAGATCCGTTTCTGCAAAAGAACAGCTTATCTCATTGCCCGAACAGGCGAATTTAAAGCCCTCCAGCTCCTGCGGAGACGAAACCGAGAATATAATTTTTTCGCCGTCCCACGCCGATGTTCCGCCGTATTGCACAGAGTTTGACTCGGCGGTAAACGAAGCGTTCAAAGACTCTTTGTTAATATATATTTCATCATGCCGATTTTTTGACGAACAGCCTGAAAGCAATAATATAAAAATAAGAGTTACGGCGGCAATTTTTCTCAATAAAATCAGCCCTTGTTTTCAAATTTTGAAAACAGCCTCGGCAAATAATCTATCATGGCAGACGGTGTAAGAGCGCGCATAGAGGTCTTTTTTGCAAGCTCATCGCCGCAAAGACCGTGAAGATACGCACCGCAAACTGCGGCGCTTTGTGCGCTCATACCCTGTGCGCAGAAAGAAGCTATCATGCCCGCGAGCATATCTCCGCTGCCGCCTGTTGCCATGCCTGCGTTGCCTGTGGGGTTTATGCAAACGGCAGAATCCGGGCTAGCCACAACGGTATTGCAGCCTTTAAGTACTATAACTGCGCCGCTGAGAGAAGAAAAGGCGCGTGCCGTTTCAATTCTCTTTTTTTGAATTTCTGAAACAGAGAGCCCGGTAAGCCTTGCCATTTCACCGGGGTGCGGAGTAAGAATCACCTGCGCTTTGGCGGTTTTCAATATATTTATATTTTTGCTGAGCGCATTTATTCCGTCCGCGTCGATTATAATCGGACATTCGGCATTTTCTATAACCGAGCAAACAATTTTTTCGGTGTTTTCGTTTACGCCTATTCCGCAGCCGATAACAACCGCCGAGCATTTTTCGAGAAAATCGAGTATGGGTTTTTCTGCTCCCGCGCCGAAAAATCCGCCGTCATCGTCAAGCGGCATCATCAAAGGCTCGGTGAGCTTCGGTGCTATTGCGCAATACGCGCTCTCGGGGAATGCGCAGGTCACAAGACCCGCACCGCTTTTAACCGCGGCTTCGGCACAAAGCACAGCCGCACCCTGCATTGTTTTGCTGCCGCATATGCACAGCACTCTGCCGAAATCGCCCTTGTTGGAGTCTGCCTCTCTTTGCGGCAAAGCGTCTTTAACAAATTTGTTGTCGGCAGACAAAAAAGCACAGCCGCCGTCAATTTCATAGCATTTATTCCCGAAGCCTATATTTATAACGAATACTTTTCCGCAATAATCGGAAGCCGGCTTTAAAACGTGAACGGGCTTTTTGCAGCTGACGGCAAGGGTATAATTCGCCGAAATATGAGCACCCGTTACTTTGCCGCTGTCGCCCTCAAGCCCGCTCGGAATATCCACCGAGATAACCGTTTTGTTCATTGAGTTTATATCTTTCACAAGCTCTGCGGCAGCGCCCCTCATTTCTCCCTTGAAGCCGATACCGAAAATGCAGTCTATAATAACGTCGCTTGACATTATCATACCGAAGCTCTCGCCGGCGGAGCAACTCAAATCGCTTATTTCAACAGGCAAATCCTTTAAAAGCGAATACATCTCTGCCGCTTCCTCCGCTTTCGGTTCGCCGCAGACAAGCACCACGCCCACTCTGACTCCTTTTTTGCAAAGGCAGCGCGCAATCACGAATCCGTCGCCGCCGTTTTTGCCGTTTCCGCAAAGAACGCAAACCGACATATTCTTTTTATCTGCTCGGTTTATAATACCGTAAGCCTTTTCGGCACAGGCTTCGCCGGCATTTTCCATCATTTTTATATATGACATTCCTCCTTTGTTGGCGTTACGCTCTATCTCTCTCATTTGTTCGCAAGTATATATTCTCATAAAAATCTCCTTTTGCAGATTTATATTCTTTAAATATTTTAACACATTTTAATGCAAAATCAACGCAGAAGCACCGCACGGACATAAAAAAGTGCAAAATACCCCTTGTTAATTCTTTAAAAGTAGTTTATAATAACATATTGAGTAGACGGAGGTGTTTGCAATGACTGACAAAACCATAAAATTTTCGATTAAAGAAGACCACGAAAACGAAATGCGAACCGCATTACAATCGGTGTATAACGCTTTGAGCGAAAAGGGATACAACCCCATAAGTCAAATAGTGGGCTATCTTCTTTCAGAAGACCCGACATATATCACAACTTATAACAACGCAAGAAGCATCATCAGAAAAATCGACCGCGATGAGTTGTTGCAGTCTCTTGTCAAAAACTATCTTGACTTATAATTCAGGGAGGTACCGTTTTGGCTAAGAAAAACGAAATAAAATTTTTAACATACAAGGGCAAACCTCTTGTTCGCAGCGGCAACACTATTTATTACGGCGATATGAACGATCCGTTTGTTATAATGCTTTCTATAACAAGCACAAAAGAATTTAAGGGCATGACGATAGCCGACCGTGTTGTTGTGCAGATGCTCAACACCGATCCGGATTGCAGACCGAGAGAGCGAATTGTTAAAAAGGCCGAAAAGAGAGGTCTTTACAACGCAATGGACATCGGTTCTATTTGGCTTCAGCGTGCACTTGAAAAGGGCAAAGCTTAAATTTTAAAAAACAAAGACAGGCAGAACAGCTATTTAACGCAATGTTCTGCCTGTTTTTTACATTTTAACTATTATATTGAGGAGTGTATCGGCAACCGTATCGCACTTTGTTGCCGCGCCGTTGAGGTGGTGGTACACTTCTTTATATTTTAAGATAATTCTGAAATCATCCGTCTCATAAAGATGTGCGAGCGCCGTATGGTATGTTGTTGTGAACTCATTTTCGAGTTTTTTAACTTTAACGGCGTCAACGGTTGAGATGTCTTTATTATTCTCAAGGTTTGAAACAGCCGAGAGAAGATCGACAGTCATCATTCTGAGCATATCGCTCATTTTAAGCATTGTTTCATCGGGCGCGATTTTATAAAGCTTCATTTCCATTACGGTAGCCCATGCCGCGTCTATAACATCGTCAATATCGCTCGAAAGCCTGAAAAGGTCTTCTCTGTCAATAGGTGTGATAAAGGTTTTGTTTATTTCGGAGATAAGCAGTCTGCGCGCATTATCGCCGTCAACCTCAAAGTTCTTTATCGACTTGCTTAGCTCTTCGGTGGGTTCGTTGCAGAACTTGCAAAACTCCGCGATACCCTCCATGGTTACCTTTGCCTGAGCCTCAAGCAAATCATAGAATCCTCTTTTTTGTTTTTTGCTTTTTTTGCCGAACATATAAACCACCCTTTCAGGTACATTGCTTTTAAAATCAGCCGACTGCGCCTATTTTTTCCATTCTTTCGGTGAAATCCTTATCGCTCATTGCCGAACCGTCGGAGTAATAACTCCCCTGCTTTTCGCCCGAAACGATATATCTTGCAACAAATCCGCCGTCTGCATCATAATAATTATAACCTATTACCTGTGCATAATCATCATAAATATATTCTTCGGTGAATTTTTTATCACCGTCTTCGCCATAATAATCCATTTTGACGGTCAAGCCGTCATCGGTAAGATGTGCCACGTTTTCACCGTCGGCAGAGTCAATTTGAGTTGTTTTGACTGCCTCGCCGACCTTGGTTGTGGTCTGCAAAGGCTCGGTAGGAGTATCGCTTTTGTCTTTTGTGCCGCATGAAGTAAGAAGCACCGTGCAAATAAGCGCCGCGGCTATAATATATAAATACTTTTTCATCGGTATCACCACTTGCAATTATAGTATATCCGGCGGAATTTGTAAAGAATTAAAAGATAAAAAAGCTCTTGCAATTTCAAATATTAAAAACCGCCGCAAGAAATTTTCCCGCGGCGGTGCTTTTACCTCTGCGATTTATCAGTTTAATAAGGAACAATATAAAAATATATTTTATTCTCTTGAGGCGAAAGAAACACAAGTCTCTTTTCTTCATTATAATATTTATCGGAATAAAGAAATTTTTGGGTTTCAATAAAATTATTAAATTTTGCATCGGCTTTTTCCCTAAGCTCTTGTTTCTCATACCTAAAATCATCGGTTTGCGGTATTTTTGAAGTAAGCGTCCAATCGTCATATTTTTTCAACAATTCGTCGTAATACTCTTCGGTTACGGTCAAATTTCCCGAACAATAATAGTCATCTACCCCTCCCAAAAATATATCGGTCGGAGTAAGATATACTTCGCAGTTTACTGTTGATGATTTCAAATCATCATCAAGCGATACATATTGACCCAGAGTTTCCATATCTGATATTTCAATCGTTTTGCCCTCATATTGCGGGGCCAACCTCTCGCTTTCTTCTACTATATAAGTAACAACAAGATAAATACTAAGATAAAAAATTGCCACTAAAGAAAGTAAAGAAGCACAAACAATAATTATTATTTTTAATGCTTTCGGCATAACCATACCTCACAAAAATCAATAGTTTTGTTAATATGTCGGTGCTGCAAACACGAGGTTATTCTTCGGCATAACCGACGACAAATTGTTTTGAAATTGCCGCCTTTTCGGTATCACCTATATTATAAGGCAGGATAACGCGATAAGTTCCGCACTTCAGGTTATCTAATTCCGAAATATCAAAGACAAGATCCAAGGCGGTGGGTGAAATTATTTTTGCACTGTCCCCCGGCAGAATTTTGACCGGAAATTTTTCCGTATAACTTTTCCATATATCCAAATCATAAATTGTATCTGTTTCGTCAAGCGAATACCATGTGCCGTTTATTTTCTTTTCGAGTTTAAACGGAGAACAAGAAATGTTTTGAGAAATATTGTTGTTTACTGTAAAGCCGAAATGCATATATTGTATTCCGACAAAATCTTCGTTTAAATTTATTGAAATATCTTCTGTATTCTTTAAACCGTTATAGGGGCTGATTTTGCTTTTGATATTTGATTTTTCGGATTTGCTTTTTTCTATATATGTTTTATTATAAACATCAAAATTGTAAACATATTTTTTTATTCCGTAATCGGCGACAACAATATAAGAGCAATTTTCTGACTCATAAAGCGGTGACAAATAATAGCACCCGTCTTGCTTGTTATATGAAGCTTTCAACTTTTTATTTTCGTTGCCCAAAGTATTCGGTTCATATACGCGCAACGGTTTGCGCGAGGGTTTAAAGCTGATTTTGGCACTGGCGGGAACGGCAACGATTTTAAAATTATAATCAACAATATCAGCCGATGCGTCGTATTCATCTTGCAATGTGTTATAAAAATAAAGCCCGGAGCATGTAAATTCTATTTTCTGATTTTCTGCCGTAATCACTGCCGCGTCATCGGCATATTTATTACCCGCTATTATCAATACAGATAAAATAACTGCGGCAGAGACAATACAAACAACAATTTTTTTCACATTATTCACTCCAAACGCCCCAATTTAATCACTTTTATAATATATTATAAAAATTTATATGTCAATATTTATGTCAATTTACAGAATCCCCCGAAATCGTAACGAAATCGGGGGATTTGAAAAGCTTTAATATTATCGGCCTTTGAGTAAAAAGCAAATATGCTGCCGTAACCTGTTGCGGCACAAAACAAAATTATATCAATTATTATTTAACCGGCTTGCCAAACTGCTCAATGATTATTTTAAAAATATTTATTATTATATTTTTAATGAGCGTGAACAGGTTCGGGCTTTCAATCGGGCTTCCCCTGTCCTCGTCGGTCATGGGTCTGATTGATTCAACATTGTTTTCGTCTTTATCAAAAATAAGATATTGAGGAATACTGCTGTCGCTGAACACCGTAAGCGGCTGCTCGCCGTGTCTCAAAATTTTATAAATGACCATATACAGCACCCACGGATAGCAATCGTGATTGAGGTTCTGAACATACCATGTCGTATCCGGGAAAAGTGCCGTTGAAGCGTCAATTGCAAGATCCGGAGAAATATATTTATCCGTTCCGTTTGCCTTTGCCTGCGCGATATATTCATCGCTCAGTTTTTTGCCTATAGGCGCAGTAGTCGTTCCCGGAGCCTGCTGCTCACAAGTTGTAAGCATATCGCTCTGCAAATCGGCATTATAAACAATAGGATATAGCTGATAGCCGTATTTTGCAATTATCGAAACATTTACGCCGTCCGCCTCCATCTGTTTATACATAGAAGTAAGCTTCGAGCCGACAGTTTCGTGATAGTGATTTATTTTTTCGATAAGTCCCGCATACTCATCCTCAACGCCCGCAAAGATATAATCTCTCGCTTCTTCAAATCTGTCGGCAGAAACCATAGCCCAATAAGCCGGGAAAGTGCCGTAACAGACCCTCATAACATCGGGAATCACATATTTTGCAACCTTTGTACCCGTTTTGTTAAAATAATCCATTGTCATATCAAGCCCGTTTAACTTGTTGCTGAGTGTTATAATCTCTTTAATAAGCATAAACAAAGGTGAGTTGCCGAGATTCTGAGTTGCAAAGAAATCAACTCCGTCGGCATCGAAATACAGCTCGCCGTTGAAAAGCGAATTGTTTACCTCTGTGCCGAAGCAGATTGAATTGTAAAGCACAACGTCATCGACGTCCTCCCAGCCGTATTCCGCAAGATAAGCGGAAAGGATTACCGTTCCAAGACATCTTGCAAGAAGCTTAACCCGTGAATGACCTGTTACTTTCTTAACGGCCTGAATATACTCGTGGAGGTCGTCCGCAGTTTCACACGGGTCAATGCGGCTGTCATACTGATAAAAATATTTGTAAATTTCGTCATGCGCTCCGTTGGCTGTGCTTACATCGTTTGAAAGCTTATGTACATCCGTAAGCGGAAGACTTTTCCAATTTTCGCAAGTCTTTTGACCTGAATTGTTCGGAACTTCACCGTTATTATCAAGCATATAATCCTTGCAAAGCTCAGCCATATAGCGAGTGAACTGTGTTTTAAATTCCGAAAAATCGTCTGTCAGATATCCCTTTGTATAAATAGGAACAAGGTCCTTTGCCGCTCTCTTAATAAATTCTTCCGAAAAAACGGGAATTTCATAGCTGTCCGGATCGTCCTTATCAATGTATATCGGCGAACGTCCGCGCACATAGATAATCGGCACCTCATCACAGTCGCAGGAAGTCCCCGTCATTGCGCTCGCTGGAGCGACAGCCATCACAAAGATTACCAAGCTTAAAAACACTGCTAAAAACTTTTTCAAAACAATCTCTCCTCTATACCAGTCTATCCGCACTAAGCAATACAACAGCCTACCTGCGTTATAGTTATAATACACTGTGCTGCCGCCGGTGTCAATAGACACAGAGAGACGATTGTCGCCTAAAATATAAGTACGCTTCAATCAAATATGTTTCGCCTCAGTAGCTTGCATATAAAAAATCACTCCTCGAAGAAGTTACTCTTCGGGGAGTGAAAAAATGCCGATAAATATTCTTATTCGCCGAAATATCTCTTAAGAAGACCTGCGAAAGCTCTGCCGTGCCTTGCCTCGTCACGAGCCGAAAAGCTCAAAAATATTGACAAATAAGGATATTTTATTGTAGTATTATCATAGAAATTGTAGTAAATTTGTAGTTGTTCTATAAAATGTACTATTTTTACTATTATATTTTGAAATATTTTCGTCGCTACAATTAATTATATCTCAATAGTTAGAATTAACAAATATTAATTTTAAGCAGGTGATATTAATGATAAAAAAACCAGATGTATTTAGAATTGATGAAAAGAACAAAAACAGTGCTTGGGGTTGGAAATATTATAAAGACTATAAGGATGGCACTAAGCCCGTTCGTAAGCTTATTACACAACGCAAAGATGGAACCCCATACAAAACCAAAAAGGAAGCAGAAGAAGCTCGTGAGGCATTTATTCGTACAGAGCATATCAGACATGGGTTAGGTTGTAATACCGAGGCAACTCTTTCCGATGTTTACAAAACATATTCAAACACCGAAACATGGCGAAGTCTTGCACTTGGCACTCAGCGTCGCTATGACTCCTCCTGGCGTGTGCATATTAGTCCAGAATTAGGCGATTTTAAGATAGCGTCGATAACTGCCTTCCAACTTCGTGAGTACCTTCTACAAAAATATAATAATGGAGTAACATTTTCTAATCTGGAAAATATATATAAAGTCCTTAGCATTTTATTTCGATATGCAGCAAATGTCGGTATCATCCAACTTAAAGTATATAAAGACATGTTTAAGGAAACTACCGGTTTACGCATAATGCCTGAAAAGATGAGAGGTGAGATTAAAAAACCACCAATAACATTTAGTGATATTGAATTATATAATATGGAGAAATATTTGCGTGATACTAAGGAAAACCCAAACACACCTGTAGATGCATTTGAAGTAATAAAGCGGACAAAAAATATTAGCATGGATTATGATTTAAAGAGATGTCCTGACTATACAACTCTCAAACCTGATAATATAGTAATTGGTGTAAACACATTTGAAGTTGCACACTTTGATACGCGACCATTTGAAAATATTGAAGAATTCCGAAAATATCGACGGAAAAGGAAGAACGTAGCTGTTCTTCGTACAGTTAATGATTGGTTACTTTTTAAAGCAAAGATTGCTTCAGATGAAGTTAATACAAAGATTAAAGACCTTGAATGGAGCAAATTGACTTCCTGTATAAGATATTATAGAGTGGGTATCATTGATATTCCCACGCTATCGTTTCATAAAGATGATTGGTCAGTTCAAGATATCTGTGATTGGATACAATCGCATAATCATAGCAGCAAATTATTTAAACAATGTAATTGGAAGGATTGTCGTAAACCTGATAGACTTTCTTCCGCATTGCCTATATCTGAAATAAAAGATTTAATGAATGAATTACAGAGCGATATTCCGTAAATATTAGCAAAATGAATTCTTTTGATATTTTTCCCCTCCAAGATTGACTCTTGGAGGGGGATTTTTCTGATATTAAAATAATATACTTGACAAACGCTGCCTTTATGTTATATTACTATTTGAAGTAACATTTGAAGTGCCCAATTATTTCAGATTTATAATTTGTTGTGTATTTGTAGTAAAAATTAAAAACGCACTAATTTCTAATAAATCAGTGCGTTTCGAAATTTATACATCTAAGTTCTGAAACCGTTGATATATAAGGCTTTCAGGCTATTTTAGATTAACCGAAATATCTCTTAAGAAGACCTGCAAAAGCTCTGCCGTGCCTTGCCTCGTCACGAGCCATTTCATGAACGGTATCGTGAATAGCGTCAAGACCTGCTTCTTTTGCTCTTTTTGCAAGATCGGTCTTGCCTGCCGTTGCGCCGTTCTCTGCTTCTACGCGCATTTCAAGGTTTTTCTTTGTGCTGTCGGTTACAACTTCGCCGAGGAGCTCTGCAAACTTAGCTGCATGCTCTGCCTCTTCGTAAGCTGCCTTTTCCCAATAGAGACCGATTTCGGGGTAACCCTCTCTGTGAGCAACTCTTGCCATTGCAAGATACATGCCTACCTCACTGCATTCGCCGCTGAAGTTAGCTCTGAGATCGTCGATAATATCCTGAGAAACGCCCTGTGCAACGCCTACAACGTGTTCTGCCGCCCAAGCCATGTCTTCATCCTGCTTTTTAAATTTTGATGCCGGAACTCCGCACTGGGGGCACTTCTCGGGGGCTGCGTCTCCTTCATAAACGTAACCGCATACTGTGCATACAAATTTAGCCATAATAAAAATCCTCCAAATATAAAATATTTATTTAAAAGCTTATTGCTTCGGTTTGCAGTTGTCACATATTCCGCAAAGTGTAAGCGAATAGCTTTCTATCTGACCTTTTACACTATTGATAAGAGAGCTGTTAAAGGGAGATTTGCCGTTTGGCAGATGAATATCTGACATTTCGCCGCATTTGCTGCACAAAAAGTGGCAATGAGGCTTAGGGTTGCCGTCGTATCTGTCTGCCCCGTCAACCGAAATCTTCATAATGCTGCCGTCCGAGCAAAGCATACCCAAATTTCGATAAACCGTGCCGAGGCTCAAATTCGGAAACTTGCCTTTAAGGCTCATATACAGCACCTCCGCCGTGGGGTGGTCATATCTTGAGCAAAGCTCGCCGATGAGTGCGTCGCGCTGTTTGCTGTGTTTTGTAGCTGCCATAATATCTCCTAACCAATAATGATAATCATTACTGATATTATAATTGCATATTGATGTTTTGTCAAGAGCTTTTTAAAAAATTTTTTTATATCATTTATCTGGTGTCAGCCTTGACATATACTGCATTTTTTTATAAAATATACGAAAAAATCATGAGGTTTTAAAATGATAAAATTTTTGGTTAAATTAAGGAATAAGCTTTTAGGTATTGACGGCAGATCTCAGCTTGAAATTTTAAAAGACAACGGAATGACTGCGGGTGAACGCTGCCATATAATGGAAAACTGTTCAGTTGACATGAGCCATTGCTGGCTGATTTCTATGGGTGACCATGTGACGCTCGCGCCCGGCACAACCATACTCGCACACGATGCCAGTCTGAAAGAATCATTGGGATACACTATGCTCGGAAAAGTGAAAATCGGCAATAATGTCTTTATCGGTGCCGGATCAGTTGTTTTGCCGAATATAACAATAGGCAACGACGTTATTATCGGAGCCGGCAGCATTGTAACAAAAGATATTCCGTCAAACAGCGTTGCGGTCGGCAACCCTGCAAGGGTAATTAAAACATTTGAAGAATATTTTGAAGAGAACCGTAAGCTTACAGAAACCAACCCGGTTTTTGGTATGGACTATAAAATAGACCAAATCACGCCGCAAAAAAAAGAGGAAATGAAATCCCTGCTTGACAATAAAAAAGGGTTTATCCTCTAAAGTAATCGGTTATATAAAGAAATCAGGGGTTGCCGCAAATGCGGCAGCCCCTTTGCTGTGTCAGAATATTATTCTTCATCAAAGAACGAATCGGCAACCTCAAAGCTGTCGCAAATCTGTGCGAACAAACCGTTTGGCTCCAAAGTGCCCTCGTCCAGGCACCGCTGCAAATCCTCCCTTGTAAAAGAAGTATAGCGGCTTGCCATGGCGCACTTTTCTCTTGACTCTATCAAAAAGGACAGCTGATGATCTGTCAGTTTTGAAAATTTATCTTTTCTCTGTGACAAATACTCATCAAAACAATTTTCTTTTTTGCCGGCATAATCCGACAATATAGAGATGAAATAATTCTTTCTGTCCATTTTGCATCAAATCCGATTAAAATTTAACCTTGAAGTTTTTAATTTCAAAAGGTTTAGCTGTGAAGCTGATAGTGTTTTTGTCAAAGTCGATAGGCTCATCGTTTCTCTCAATGAGGTCGCACTCCGCAGCATAGGTTATATCGCTGAAAAGAGTGACGGTTGCTTTGGTTGTTCTGCCGGTCTTTTCAACCATACGAATAATATAAGCGTCTTCTTCCTCACACTTTTTAACAGCTTCAAGAGTGATGTTGTCACAGTCAAGAGTAATGAAAGAGCCTTCCTTCTCCCCTGCCGCTCCGTTTTCAACAGCAACGGGAACAACGGGGTTATTGATTTCAAGACCTCTTGTGAGGGTATCGGCTTTCTTCCATGTGCCTGCGTGCGGATAGAGAGAATAGGTGAAGTAATGCTCGCCTCTGTCAGAGGTCGGGTCGGGCTTGATGGGAGCCTTGAGGAGGGTAAGAATCATCTTATGTTCGTTTACCTCATGACCGTATTTGCAGTCGTTAAGAAGCGATACGCCGTAGTCCTCGTCCGACATATCAATCCAGTTATGCGCATTGACCTCAAATTTTGCCTTGTCATACGGATTGTATCTGTATGAGCAGCACTCCATTGTTGCATACGCAATATCTCTTGTGTAGGTCTTGGTCTGAAGATCGACATCAAAGAAAACTTTGAGAAGCTTCTGATCCTCATGCCAGCTGACGTTGGTGTCGAAATCAATTCTGTCAAGGTCGTTATAAATCAAAATATTCTGATGGATAACGGACTTGAGAACCTCTTTCTCTATTGAAATCATTGTATATACATCGCCGGAAACTATGTCTTTAACAACGCCGTCTTTAAGCTCATATTCACGGTCAACATATGTTGCGACAATATCCCATGCGTCATATCCGCCGGGCATATCCTCAAAGAGTCTGAAGTCGTTGCCCTTGCCGCCCTGTGAAAGAACCTCTCTGCCGTTTGCTTTATCATAGATGGAAACAAGCGTTGCATTGTCGTCAAGAACGAGTTTGAATCTGTCGTTCTCAATCTTTTTGCCGTTGCTCTCGTCATATCTGTGTGCCTTTTCGGCGGGAGCTTTGTAATATACCTTGTAGCCGACTGCGGGGATGTCTTTTGCGATAAATACAAGCTTCTTTTCGCCGTTCAGCTTTTCATACATCTGAGCGGGAACTTTGTTGCCGTTTTCATCGAAAATGTCAACATCCTGATAATCAAGCTCAACCTTTGTTGTTGAGGGAACCGCAAGAGAATTGAAAAGTGCAAACGGCGTGCCGATTTTTTCGTCAAAGCCGATATGCTTCGCAATGCACTTGAGTGCGCCGTCGCGGATTTTTTCGCCCGTCTCTATAACCTCGGCATAAATGCTCATGAGCTTGCCGAAAACCTCGGTGATATGTGTGCCGGGGAGCGAATCGTGGAACTGGTTGGTGAGAATCTTTCTCCAAGCGAGGCTGAGCTCTTCTCTCGGATATTCAAAACCGTATTTTTCTGCTATAACGGCATACATCTCTGCCTGTCTGTAAAGATTTTCGCAGTAGCGGTTTGCCTTTTTAAGAGCAGCCTTTGTCGTATGAACTCCTCGATGCTCTTCGAGATAAAGCTCGTCCTTCCAAGTTACAATCTTATCGCCTGCGGCAACGGCCTTTTGGCGCATATTTTCAAGGGATTCCTCAATTTTGCAGGCCTTTGTCTCGGGAAGTCCGGGGAAGTTTTTGTATCTCTTGACGTACTCGAGCATCTCGTTGTCTACTCCGCCGCCGCCGTCGCCCCAGCCGTAGCAATACATAGACTCGCCGATGGTATCTTTATCGGAATACTTGACCCAGTTTGTTTTGAGTGAATCCGGCTCCATAGAACCGATAAAATGTGTGGGCGGCACGGCTGCAAAAACTTTAGAGCCGTCCGGGCCCTCCCACCAGAAGGAGTTATAAAGCCAGGGATTTGTGTCGTTCCAAATTCCCATTTTATGAGTGACAAAATATTTCATGCCGGCCTTTTTCATAATCTGAGGCATGCAGTAGCTGTTGCCGAAAACATCGGGCAGCCAGCAGGTTTTAGGTGTTACGCCAAACCATTTTTCGGCATAGCGTACGCCGTGCAGGAACTGACGGACGAAAGATTCACCCGAAATGATGTTACAATCGGGCTCAACCCACATGCCGCCGATATATTCCCATCTGCCCTCTTTAACTCTCTTTTGAACCTGCTCAAAAAGGTTGGGGTAATGAACTCTCATTTCTTCATACATGCCTGCCTGGCTCTGTGAGAAAATGAAGTCGGGGTACTGCTCCATAAGACGAAGCATTGTTGCGTGAGTACGGCCTACCTTGCGGACGAACTCTTTGTATGCCCACATATAAACCATGTCAAGGTGAGAGTTGCCTATGAGGTCAAGTCTGCCCATACATTTGTAGTTGGGGTTATTGTAGACCCTGTCATAAAGAACCTTTTTGCACATTCTGAGCTTTGCTTTGAAAACGTCAAAATCCGGCTCGTCAAAATCAACATAGCAAAAAGCCTCTTTAAGGGACTCACGGATAAGAGTTGCATAGTCATTACCCATGCCGGGCATAAACAGAGCGTTATAAACGGCTTTAACGTCCCAATAAATATCTTTTATCTCATCATCCGTTGTGGCAATGAAAGAACACTCAAGCTTTTTGAGCGTACTCTCGTTTGAGTGCCAAACGAAGTATGACTCAATATCAATATCAAAGACTTCTCCTGCCTTTGCACACTCTGTGAGTACAACGGCATTGCGGAACGGGTCAAGCCCCTGGAAGGGAACGCCGTTGACGCTGACAAGCGAATCGCCGCCGAAATAGACATAAAGAGTGACCTTTTGACCTGCGAATTTTTCGGGGATAACGATTTGGTTTTTAAAGAATGCGCTCATTCCGTTGCCGCCCCAGTATTCGCCTACCGAGAGATCTTTCCAACCGTCATAGAGATATTCGTACTCGCCTATATCTTTATAAATGCACTCACGCATTTTCCACGGTTTTGTGTTTTCAAAGTCGGTATAAATTCTCTTTTTAAGAGTTTTGAGCTTAATTTCGGCAAGCTCGTCAAAAGCAAAGATACCTCTCTGCTTGTTTTTTATAAGACCGCGCCATGTGTCAATGTGCGCTTCCATCCCCTCGGTTGAGGGCACGGTTTTCTTTTCGTTTTCTGCCATTGTGTCAACTCCAGTCAAGTATCAGTATAGCGGCTGACCGCCGAACGTCATATGCAAAATATAACAGAATAATTATATCATTGTTAAAATTTGTTTTCAACCGTTTTATTAAAGTTTGTGAGATTTATTTTGATAAAGAGAATAAAACGGCTTTAAATATAAAAAAGCCGCGCGAGCTTTAACTCACGCGGCCGAAATATCAGCTTCATATAACACCGGAATAAGATGTTGCGGCAACGCCTGCAAAAACAGCAGCCAGCACATTTATCAATATCGATAATACTATTCTGACAATAAAGCCTATCAGTGCGCCCTTGCCTGCGCTTTTTGCTTTGAGAGGTGTTTTATCTTTAGATGTAAGATATATTATAAGTCCTGCAAGAGGAATGAAAAATCCCAAAATAGCATATCCGGTGCTCGGTGCGTCGTTAACCGGCGGAAAGTTCATATTCGGATTATAGCCTTGATAGTTGGGATTATAGCCCTGTGCGTTAGGATTGTAGTTTTGCGTGTTCTGATTATAGTTTTGCGTGTTCGGATTGTAGCCCTGTGTATTTTGCGTGTATCCCTGATAATTTTGATTATTTGTCTGTTGATTGGCGGTGTAACCTTGTGTATTTTCGCCCTGAACGGCTTGACCGCAATTTGAGCAAAAAGTGAAATTATCCTCTATCTGTGCGCCGCAATTTGAACAATATTTCATTTTTAACCCTCCGTGTGAATTTTATTTATAATATCACAGCAAATTTGTATTGTCAATTCAAAACATTACAATTTATCAACCGATTTTGACATACAGGCAAAGTCTTGATTTACCGCGATACATAAAAGCCGCGCAAGCTTTACTCGCGCGGCTTAAATTTATTCTGTTTCTTTCCAAGCAAAGTCCGACGAAAGAAGTCTGACGACCTCTTTGGTCACGCTCAAAATTCCTCCCGAGCACTCGCCTTTTTTTATTTCATCGCCGATATATACACGGCACTCGCCGCCCTTGAGCGCGGTTACATAAGGTATGTGCCCTGCAAGTATCGCAACGTCGCCGTCAATGGCTCTGACAGATATTTGCTTCGCTTCGCCGTCATAGACCATACCGCTCGGAGAAGCTATTTGCAAACGGAAATTACTCATATCGCACTCCCCCGTTATGACCTTGCTTTTTCAACTACTTCATCAATAGTGCCTGCAAACAGGAATGCCGACTCGGGAATATCGTCATGTTTGCCCTCTATTATCTCTTTAAAGCCTCTTACGGTCTCTTTGAGCGGAACATATCTGCCCTGATAGCCCGTGAACTGCTCTGCAACAGAGAACGGCTGTGAAAGGAAGCGCTGCATTTTTCTTGCTCTTGCAACGGTTAATTTATCTTCGTCGCTGAGCTCGTCTATACCCATAATAGCGATAATATCCTGAAGCTCAGTGTAGCGCTGGAGTATTCTCTGAACCTCTCTTGCAACCTCATAATGCTCCTGCCCTACAACATCGGGCGTAAGAATACGGCTTGTGCTCTCAAGCGGGTCAACCGCGGGATAAATACCCTGTGATGCAATGCTGCGGCTTAAAACCGTTGTTGCGTCAAGGTGTGCAAAGGTTGTTGCGGGCGCCGGGTCGGTGAGGTCGTCGGCAGGCACATAAACAGCCTGAACAGATGTTATTGAGCCGTGCTTTGTAGAAGTTATTCTCTCTTGAAGCGCGCCCATTTCCGTTGCAAGTGTGGGCTGGTATCCGACTGCGGACGGCATACGTCCGAGAAGCGCGGAAACCTCACTGCCTGCCTGTGTAAATCTGAATATATTATCTATGAAAAGAAGAACGTCCTGCCCCTCTTTATCTCTGAAATATTCCGCCATCGTAAGACCTGAAAGAGCAACTCTCATTCTCGCTCCGGGCGGCTCGTTCATCTGACCGTAAACAAGAGCGGTCTTGTTTATAACGCCGGATTCTTTCATCTCGTTATAAAGGTCATTGCCCTCACGCGTTCTTTCACCTACGCCCGAGAATACGGAAATACCGCCGTGCTGCTTGGCAATGTTATTGATAAGCTCCATAATAAGAACAGTTTTGCCGACGCCTGCACCGCCGAAAAGACCGATTTTTCCGCCCTTTGCATAGGGGCAGATAAGGTCAACGACTTTAATACCCGTTTCGAGTATTTCGGTTGTGGACTCCTGCTCCTCATAAGACGGGGCGGGACGGTGTATCTCCCACTTTTCTTTGGTTTCGGGGGGAGGAAGCTCATCTACGGGCTCGCCCAGCACGTTAAAAATACGTCCGAGCGTTTCATTGCCGACAGGTACGCTTATGCTCTTGCCCGTGTCAACGGCGTCGGTGCCTCTGACAAGCCCGTCGGTGCTGCTCATTGCGATACATCTTACAACATTGTCGCCGATATGCTGTGCAACCTCAACGACCAGTCTTTTTCCGTTATTGTCAATCTCAACGGCGTTAAGTATCTGCGGCAGCTCGCCGTCTTTAAATCTGATATCTATAACCGGACCGATAACCTCGGTAACCTTGCCGATATGCTTTTTATTTTCAGCCACTTTGTTCACCTCTTCAGCCTTCGGCTCCTGCCACTATCTCGGTAATCTCCTGAGTAATGGCGTTTTGCCTTGCTCGGTTGTATTTTAAACTAAGATCCTCTATCATTTCTTCGGCATTTTTGCTTGCCGAATCCATAGCCGTGCGCCTTGCGGCAAGCTCGCTCGCATAGCTCTCGCTCACAGCGCCGTATAAAAGCCCTGCCGTGTATTCGGGGATTATTGCGTTAAAAACCGCCTCTGCGCTCGGCTCATACAAAACATAGCCGTGTTGTTTTTCTTCTTTTTTTTCTACGCTCATGGGCAACACCTTTAAAATATGCGGCGACTGACTGAGCATGGAATCAAAACGGGTATAGACGATATAAAGCTCGTCAAATTCACCGTCTTTAAATGCGGAAGAAAGTTTTTTGCCGAGTTTTGAGCAGTCTTTGCTGCCCAGAGAATCTATAACGGAATATTCGTCCGAAAAAATATTTACTCCGCGTTTTTTGTAATGCTCAAGCGAGCGTTTGCCTATCGGCACAACCGTGCAGTCTTTATTTTGCATACTTTCTTTTGCAAGCTTAAAGATATTGTTGTTATATCCGCCGGCAAGACCTCTGTCGCCCGCTATTATTACGAAGCAGCTTTTTTTGACCTCTCGTCCTTTAAGAAAAGGCGATGAATTGCCGCTGTCAAAAGATGCGGCGTCGCTCAGCGCTGACTGTATGAGGTCAAAATAGGCGCGTCCCTGCTCCATTCTCTCTTTAGCTCTTTTGAGCTTTGACGAGGCGACCAGTTCCATGGCCTTGGTTATGTGCATAGTGGACTCTACGCTTTTTATTCTGTTCTTTACGTCTTTGGCAGACGAACCCATGCCCTGCCGCCTCCTTTATTTAAGAAAAGTTTTGTGAAAATTCATCGAGTGCTTTCTCTAACACTGCCGTATTCTCTTTTGAGAGATCGCCTGTGGTTTTAATATCCGAAAGCAAATCGTCATACTTATTTTTAAGGAATACGCAAAGCTCTTTTTCGTATCTTTTGACATCCCTGACCTCAACATTTTTGAGGTAGCCGTTAACGGTTGCAAAAATAACCGCAACCTGAAGTTCAACGGGCATGGGGGAGTTTTTATCCTGCTTCAAAATCTCAACTATGCGCTCACCGAGAGCAAGGCGCTCTTTGGTGTCGGCGTCAAGATCGGAGCCAAACTGAGCAAAGCTTTGAAGCTCACGATATTGCGAATAAAGAAGCTTTAAAGAGCCTGCAACCTTTTTCATAGCTTTTATCTGTGCGTTACCGCCGACTCGGCTGACCGAAATACCGGGGTTTACGGCCGGCATTATGCCCGAATGGAAAAGCTCCGATTCAAGAAATATCTGACCGTCTGTTATGGAAATTACGTTAGTCGGAATATATGCCGAAACGTCGCCCGCCTGTGTTTCGATTATCGGCAGCGCGGTTATGCTGCCGCCGCCGTATTCTTCGGAAACTCTCGCCGCACGCTCAAGCAAACGGCTGTGAAGATAGAATACATCACCGGGGTAGGCTTCACGTCCCGGAGGTCTGCGGATAAGAAGAGACAGTGCGCGGTATGCCACGGCGTGCTTGCTCAAATCGTCATAAACAATAAGAACGTCCTTGCCCTGAGCCATGAAATACTCGCCGATAGCGCAGCCGGAATACGGAGCGATATACTGAAGCGGAGCAAGCTCTGAGGCTGTTGCCGAAACTATAACGGTATAATCCATTGCGCCCGCTTTTGAAAGCGTATCTGCAAGCTGTGCAACGGTAGAGTTCTTTTGACCTATGGCGACATAGATGCAAATAATGTTCTCTTTCTTTTGGTTGATTATGGTATCGACCGCAATAGAGGTTTTACCCGTCTGTCTGTCGCCTATAATAAGCTCACGCTGACCTCTGCCTATGGGAATCATACTGTCAATAGCCTTTATGCCGGTCTGAAGCGGCACGCTTACGCTCTTGCGCTTGATAATTCCCGGAGCTTCGGACTCTATGGGTCTGACTTCTTTATAATCTATAGGTCCTTTGCCGTCAACGGGCTGACCGAGAGCATTGACAACTCTGCCTATCATTTTTTCGCCTACGGGTACGCTGACGACCTCGCCGGTTCTCTTGACAACAGAGCCCTCCTTAATATCCGAAGTGTTTGAAAGCATAACTATGGACACAACGTTCTCTTCAAGGTTCAGCGCCATACCGTATTCGCCGTTTTCAAACTCAAGCAATTCGTTGGACATACAGTTTTCAAGTCCGTGCGCTTTGGCTATGCCGTCGCCGACAAGAATAATTGTGCCTGTCTCGGTTTGCTCAACTTTATTCTCGTAGTTTTTAATTTGCTGTTTAATTATACTGCTTATTTCTTCAGGGTGAAGAGCCATGGTTACCTCTCCCTTTCTTACAAAACTGTGCTGCCGAGCAGATCTTTTATCTCATCGAGCCTTGATTTTATACTGCCGTCAATCATTTCGCCGTCAAGCGAAAGTCTTATTCCGCCGATGAGAGACTCGTCGATTTTTTCGTGGAGTTCTATTGTTTTTTTGAGCCTTAAAGAAAGGTTTTGCTTAAGTCTTTCTTTTTGTGCATCGCTCAAAGCAACAGGCGAAAAGACCGTGACGACCTCTATATTGTTTTTTTCGTTATAGAGCTTAACGAACTCATCACAGCATCCGCCGATAAAATGAAAGCACCCGTTTTCAACAAGTATTTTCATAAAATTCAGCGTATACGGATGAACCTTACCGCGAAAAGCCTCGTCAAGAAGCTGTGTGCGCTCCTCTTTTTTTACATTTGGTGCAGACATCAGCTTAATATACTCGGGCGTGCCGTCAACCAAAGCTTTGAGAGCTCTGACATCGGCAAGAATTACGTCCTCTTTATTCTCTTCTTTTGAAAGGTCAAAGAGTGCGCGCGCATATTCCTGTTTAAGCTCAGCCATCTTGCTCACCTATACTGTCGATAAAAGAGTCAATGAGTTTTTCATGGTCCTTTTCATTGATTTCTCTTTCAACTACTTTCTGCGCTATCTCAACAGAGATCGTTGAGATTTCATCCTTAATTTCGTTGACTGCCTTCTTACGCTCCTGCGCGATGTCTTCGTCTGCTTTGCGAAGTTTCTGCGCCGCTTTTTCGTCAGCCTCGCTGATTATGGACTCGCTCATGCGGTTTGCCTTATCGGTAGCTTGTTTAATGATTTTCTCGGCTTCAAGGTTGACGCCGCTGAGCTTTTCGCTGTATTCTTTTTTATCTTTCTGCGCCGCAGACTGCGCTTTTTCTGCGTCGTCATAGATCTTATCGACTTCCTGCTGTCTTTGAGAAAGCACCTTTTGAACGGGCTTGAACAAAAACTTTTTGATTATAAGGAAGAGAATAAGCAGATTGCATATCGTAACGATAATACTGAACGGATCTATTGATATAAGATCAAGATATTCGCTCATTTTGCGCCCTCCCTTGAGACAAATTTATTTTTATCAAAGCTTGCCGATAAACATATTGGGAGTAACGAACATAAGCATAAGCGCAACAACGAAGCCGTAAATACCTGTTGTTTCCGCAATGGCGCATCCGAGAAGCATTGTAGATGTTACGTTGCCCTTGCACTCGGGCTGGCGACCTATCGCCTCGCACGCCTTACCTACTGCGTAACCTTCGCCGATTCCGGGGCCTATACCTGCTATCATAGCAAGACCTGCGCCTATTGCCGAAGCGGCAAGAATAATTGCTCTTTCCATAAATGAAACCTCCTGTTTATTTTTAAATATATTATCCGTCATCTTCTGCGGCAGACGCTATATAAAGCATTGTAAGCATAGCAAAAATAAATGCCTGCAAACAGCCGCCGAAAATATCAAAATAAGCTGAAAATACAACCGGTATGCCTATTTGGAACAAGGGGAATTGGCTTAAAACACCGGGAAGCCATTTCAAAACCAAAGTTGAAAAACTTGCAAGTGCCGCATAAATAAGAGTCATAACAACCGAGCCCGAGGCAACATTGCCGAAATGACGGAAAGTCATTGACACGGGCGTTGCAACCTCGCTGATTATATTAAACGGCGTCAGAATAAATATCGGCTTTGTGAAGCCCTTGAGGTAATTAAATACGCCGCCCTTCAGCTTGTAATAGGTTATGAGTACAAACACAAGAAGCGACCAGCCGAGTATGGTGTTAAGGTCTGCCGTGGGCGAATAAAGCCCGAATATGCTCAAAAGACTTGAAAATGCCGAAAGTGCCAATATTGCGGCTATGAACGGAGCAAAGCTCAAAAACTTTTCTCCCATGTTTTCTTTGACGAGCGAAGTAACTTTATCGACTATAAACTCGGCTATAATCTGCCGCTTTGACTCGGGTCTAACTTTAAGGTTGTGCGTGAGCACTTTGCAAAGAATAAAAACGAACAAAATAACAAGCCATGAGTTGACCTGCGTTTCGGTTATTCTTATGCCGCCGAGCACGGGGATTGTATATAAAATTTTTGCGCCGGTAATACTGATAGAATCCATTTAGCGCTCCCCTTCTTTCTTTTCGGCAGAAGTTGTTTTGCCCTCGGTCTTTTTGAGAACTATGGATCTGAAGAAAATCACTATTCTCGGGAATATGACCGACACAAGCACCGGCAGCCAGTGAAACCACGGAAGTAATACGCCTGCAGCCATTGCAGCCACGAGCAAACCCGTTCGCAGCATATATGACAGCTGTATTTTTTTCTTTGCCATTTGCTTGTCTTCAAGTGCAACGGCGTTTTGAATGGTAACACCCATGAGCAAAAAATTCAGCACGGCGATAGCCCAGCCCAAAACAGAACCGGTTATAACGGTATAATTATATACGCAAATGTCGGTAAAACGTGCTACAAGAAAAAATATTAAATTCATCAAAACACTGCACACCGCAGAGCCGCCGGCTATTATCGCGGTTTCTTTTTTTACCGTTTTGTCAATTTTTGCCATTGTTATCACCGCCGTTTTTATTATTGTCTTTAGTTGCCTTTTTTATAAAATCAGAAAATGTGCAGGCAGAACTTATCAGCCCGACTATGATGGCGCATATGACCGCCCAATCGCCCACACCGAATCTTTTTTGAAGCCACAATGCAAAGAAAATGCACAGTATGGGCGGCGTTGCCACAGACAAGCCGAACTGAGTTATAAGACTTAAGTATTTTAAATAGCTTAGATTTCTTTTTCCCCTGTTAGCCACCGACAATCACCCTCAATATTCGCTGAATATTTTACAATGTTTTTGTCGTCATGTCAAACAAATGTGAATAAATTTATCTAAAATTAACATAAATCGTATTTTTATCTGTCCTGCATAGGGGTATACTCTTTTCGCGGAGATACCGCAAGATATGCAGGTCTTATAATTTTGTTGCCGTTGATAAGCTCTTCGAGTCTGTGCGAGCTCCAGCCTGCGATTCTCGCTATCGCAAAAAGAGGTGTAAACAGCTCTCTGGGAAGACCGAGCATCTGATATACAAATCCGCTGTAAAAATCAACATTTGCACTCACGCCCTTATACATGTTACGCTCTCTGCCTATAACCTGCGGTGCGATTGTCTCAACGCTTGAATAAAGCATAAATTCGTCGCTTCTGCCCTTTTCCGCCGCAAGCTTGCTGACATATTCTTTAAAAATTCTTGCTCTTGGGTCGGACACGGAATATATTGCATGACCTATGCCGTAAACAAGACCGGAGCGGTCAAAAGCCTCTTTTCTGACGATTTTGGTGAGATAATCTTCGACCTGCTCTTCGTCAGACCAATCTGAAACATGGTTTTTTATATCTTCAAACATATCGCAAACCTTTATGTTTGCACCGCCGTGCTTTGGCCCTTTGAGAGAGCCGAGAGCCGCAGCTATGGCAGAATAAGTATCCGTACCCGAAGAAGTGACAACATGGGTTGTGAACGAGGAGTTGTTGCCGCCGCCGTGCTCTGCGTGCAAAACAAGAGCAATATCAAGTATTCTCGCTTCAAGATCGGAGAACTTGCCGTCGTCCCTTAGCATATACAGAATATTCTGCGCCGTTGAATATTCGGGCTTTGGAACGTGGATAAAAAAGCTGTTGCTCTCTTTTTGATAATAGTCATATGCACGGTAACCGTAAACCGCAAGCTGCGGGAACAGAGCAATCAGCTGAAGGCACTGCCTCAAAACATTGGCGATGCTTGTATCGTCGGGGTTGTTGTCGTATGAATACAAGGTCAGAACGCTTCTTGCCAATGAATTCATCATATCGCTGCTCGGAGCTTTCATTATGACGTCTCTTATAAATGAGTTCGGCAAAGAGCGGTAATCAAACAAAAGTCTTTTGAACTCTTCAAGCTCCTGCGCCGTGGGCAAATCGCCGAAAAGAAGAATATAGATAGTCTCTTCAAATCCGAATCTGTCATTCTTTATAAAATCTGAAACCAAATCAACTACATTATAGCCCCTGTAAAAAAGCTCGCCGTCGCAAAGCACTTCCTGCCCGTCAACGATTTTGCGCGATGAAACCTCGGATATTTCGGTAAGTCCCGTAAGAACACCCTTGCCGTTGAGGTCACGCAAACCTCGGTTGACCTTATGTTTGCTGTATAAAGACGGCTCAATTACACTGTTTTCGCATATGTGCTCACTGAGTTTATTTATGCCCGGCGTTATCTCGGAATAATCTCTTTTTTTCATCTCAGTCGCTCCTTTTTTCTCTTATTATGTCTGAAAGTTTAAGCTGCAATCTGACGTACTCCTGCGCGTCGTCCGGTCCGAGTGCTCTCAAAAGCGAAACCGCAAGCGAAATCACTTTCTTTTTGAGCTTTTCAAAATGCTCCTCACCCAAAGGTAAAAGTCTGACCTCGGTCTTTCTGCCGTCGCTTTCACACGGGACGCGCTCGGCATAACCCTTTGACACCATGTTGTTGACTATTGCCGCAGTTCTTGCCGAGGACACTCCCATATCCTTGCTTATGTCTTTTGAAAAAGCCGAACCGCCGCGCTTTTTTATGCAGGCAAGTGCAAATGTTTCGCCGCGCACGCTGCTGTCAATCATTATCGGGTGGTCGTGTTCAAAAGAAACCACCTTTTCAAAAAGCTGCGCCGCCAGCGCTTCATAGTACATAAAATCGCCGCCCTTTTAAAAATTGCTAACACTGTTAGTTATTTTATCACACAATTCGGTTTTTATCAATCGGTAAAGCCCAATTTTTACAAATCTTTAACAAATGCGAAAAAGAACGAACATAATTAAAATCGGCAGAAAGAAGAACAAAAAGTGCTGCCCTCTGCCGTTAAGTTTAGTATTGCGTAAATTCGCCCTTATATTTCTTTATAAAAGGCAATAAGCGCAACAACCGAAAAAATCGGTCATTGCGCTTATTTGAAAGTTTTTAAACAATTAGCCAATGAGTCCTTTGATGAATTCGATAAGAGTATTGATGGTGTCTTTGATTAACTGGAAGTCAAAATTCTTTACGAGCATTTTGAGAGATTCGATTGCCTCATTCCAGTCAAAATTTGCAAAATAGTCCATCAATGATTTAAAAAATGCCTGAATTGTCTCCAACATTCCAATTCGCCCCTTTCGTAATGAAATTCGGAACAAGTCCATGTTTATAATACCATTTCAGGAAATAAAAATCAAGGAAAATTTTTAAAAAGTTGAGTCCGAATCTGTCTCCTCCGGCGGAGTTCTGAAGCCCTCGCCGAGAACCTCGCGCGCCTCGGTAATAACCATAAAGGTGCAAGGGTCCGCGTCTTTGATAATCTTTCTGACCTTTGAGACTTCGCTGCTTCTGAGAACGCAAATGAGCATACTCTTGTGCTCGCCCGTGTAGCCGCCCTCAACGGGAACTATTGATACGCCTCTGGTCATTCTCGAAGTTATTGCCTTTGAAACCTCGTGCGCCTTATCGGTGAACACCAGCAGCATTTTGCCGTTGCCCGCGCCGTACATTACATAATCGACGACTCTTGAGCTTATGAAAATCAGTATTGCGGCATAGAGAGCACTCTCGGCACTTCTGAAAACTATTGCCGCGGAAACGACAACTATTCCGTCAAGAGCCATTATAAGCTTGCCCATTGAATAATGCGGCCATATCCTTTTGAGCAGGCGCATTATGATGTCTGTGCCGCCCGTTGTGGCGTTCCTTAAAAATGCCAAAGAAAGACCGAGGCCGCACAAAGCGCCGCAGAATATGCACGCCAAGAGCTTATCGCCCTTATAAGCAGGGATAATTCCCTTGCTTATCATAGCTGTCATTGCGTCCATAACAAAAGACAGCATTGTTGTGACCCACAATGTTTTGATTGTGAATTTTTTGCCGACAAACAGCCACGCGAGTATAAAAAGAGGAACGTTCAAGACAAAGTTCGTTATACCGATAGGCGTATGGATAAGATAATTTACTATTATCGCAACACCCGTCATTCCGCTTTGTGCAAGGTTATTCGGAACGGCAAAGATTGTAACGCCTGCCGAATAAGAGATACAGCCGGCAAGCCAAAAAAGGTTGTCAACCAAAACATCAAGTATCTTTTTCTTTTTATCAGTCATCGCTCTGCCCCTTAATCATATAAAAAAGTTCTTTTATTCTATGTATATCGCCGGAAAGATAAAGATATCCGAAAATAGCTTCAAGCCCGGTTGCCTTGTGGTAATCGCCCGTTGTGGCATTTTTTGCAATATGCGATGTTTTGGCATTGCGTCCGCGCCTGTAAACCGCAAGCTCATCTTCTGTTAATATCGGCAAAATAAGCTCTGCCGCATGAGACTGCGCCGAAGCTTTGACTTGCTTCACGGCAAGCAAATGCAAATCGTTTGCAGGTCTGTTTGCCTTGCAAATAAGCTCCTCGCGCACCAAAAGGTCATAAACCGTGTCGCCTATAAATGCGAGAGTCAACGGGCTGAGCTGTTTTGCGTCAACACTGTTTTCGGATAAAAGCCTATCCATCATCTTCACCTTTCAAATGTAATTACGGAACATAGTCAAACTCAAGGTCGTATATAGACACCGTATCGCCCTCTTGTATTCCCTTTTCAACAAGAGCGTCTATTATGCCGCTTGAGTGCAGGACACGCTGAAAATATTGCAGCGACTCATAATCGTCAAGGTCTGTTCTCTGCAAAATTTTAAGAAGCCAGTCCGCCTCGACAAAATAGACATCGTCCTCAACGGTGACGGTAAACTTGCCGCTCTTGTTCTTTTCAAAGAACTCGGCCGGGATTTCTTCTTTTTCATACTTCTTTATTGCCGGAAGAGCCGCAAGCTTTGCCGCAACAGCGTCTATAATCTCTTTTGTGCCCTCAACAATCGGAGCGCACATTGTATAAAAAGCATATCCGTGCTCTTTAAAATAGTTTTGCAGTCTTTCTATCTGCTCATCCTCGGCAAGGTCTATTTTGTTGCCGACGACTATCTGTTCGCGCTTTGCGAGCTCCGGATTGAACTTTTTGAGCTCTTCGTTTATTTTCTCAAAATCTTCTATCGGGTCCCTGCCCTCACTGCCTGCCACGTCTATAACATGAACCAGCAGTCGGCATCTTTCAACATGGCGCAAAAATTCATGACCGAGGCCTACTCCGTCACTCGCACCCTCAATAAGACCGGGTATATCCGCCATGACAAACGAGCTGCCCTCGCCGAGCGAAACCACACCGAGCACAGGTGTAAGAGTTGTGAAATGATAGTCGGCAATTATCGGCTTTGCCTGGCTGACAACAGAAATAAACGTTGATTTGCCTACATTCGGGAAGCCTATGAGCCCGACATCCGCAAGAAGCTTCAGCTCAAGCGAAACCTCCCACTCCTCACCGGGAGTGCCGTTTTTTGCAAAGCGCGGCGTTTGCCTTGTAGGTGTTGCAAAATGGGGATTTCCCCAACCTCCTCTGCCGCCCTTTGCGGCTATAAAGGTTTCGTCATCGGACATATCGGCCATTATCTTTCCGCTTTGCACCTCGCGTATTACCGTTCCGCGCGGAACGAGTATGACAAGGTCTTCGCCTTTTTTGCCGTTTCGTCTGCCGCCCGAACCGGGCTGACCGTTGGGGGCTTTATATTTGCGCTTATAGCGAAAATCCGCCAATGTTGCAAGATTGTCGTCAACCTTAAAAACAACGTCGCCGCCCTTGCCGCCGTCGCCGCCGTCCGGCCCTCCGGAGGCAACATATTTTTCTCTGTGAAAAGAGACTGCGCCGTTGCCGCCGTCGCCCGCTTTAATTTTAATTTTCGCTATATCTACAAACATAATAATCACCATAGCCTTTCAGCCAACAAATAGTTTATTAAAAATCGCCATATATCCTGTGCTGCCCGAACAGGCATAAACGGTGATTTCTGCCGGTTCAAAATTATGCCACAGGCAAATTTTGAAGGCAATTTAATTTTAGCAGTGTGATTTTTACACTATTTACATTTTAAATCAATAGATTTATATTTCTGCTCTCGCAGCTTTGATATTTTTAACAAACCTTTTGGCTGTTTCGGTTATCAGCGCATAGTCGCCCGTTTTTGCCCCTGCGGTCAAAGAGCCGCCTGCGCCGAGAGCAACTGCGCCCGCCTTTATCCACTCACCTGCGTTATCGGCTGTTACGCCGCCGGTGGGCATCATCTTTGCATAAGGTAAAGGACCTTTTATATCTTTGATAATTTTAGGACCGAAAAGGTCGGCAGGAAAGATTTTGAGTATATCCGCGCCTGCCTCCATAGCCATAACTGCCTCGCGCACACTCATAACACCGGGCATAACGGCCATGCGGTATCTGTTGCACAGTTTAACAGTCTCTATGTCGAAATACGGGCTGACAATATACTGCGCTCCGCAAAGCATTGCCATTCTCGCGGTTTGTGAATCCATAACCGTGCCCGCACCGAGAATCATCTCTTCGGGGCTGTATTTGTTTGCCAAAAATTCTATAACCTTATCTGCATGGGGAACGGTAAAGGTCAGCTCTATTGCCGGCACACCACCCTCAAGGCAGGCTTCTGCTATTCTCTGCGCTTCATCGGTAGTTTCTGCGCGAACAACCGCTACTATTCCGCAATCTTGTATTTTTGTAAGAATTTGTTCTTTATCCATACCGCTCGCCTACCTTTTTATTTTTGCGCCCGAGCCCGACATCAGGCCCTCAACCTCTGCCAAAGAGGTCATGGACGAGTCGCCCGGTGAAGTCATTTTGAGAGCACCGTGCGCTACGCCGAAGTTCACCGCTTTTTGCGGGTCGCCGCCGTTTAAAAGCGAATATATAAATCCTGCCGCAAAAGCGTCTCCGCCGCCGATGCAGTCGTAAATTTCAAGGTCTTTAAAAGAGAGGCCGTCATACATCTTGCCGTCGGCATAGCATACCGCGCTCCAATCGTTGACGGTTGCGCTCTTAACCTTGTGAAGTGTTGCCGCAGCAGCTTTGAAATTGGGGTAATCGGCAGCAGCCTTTTGCATCATATCATAATAGCTCTCGTGCCCGTTTTCTCCGTGCGAAGTGTTGTCATAACCGAGGCAATCTGAAAAATCCTGTTCGTTGCCTATCATGACGTCTATGTATTTTGCAATTTCGCGGTTGACCAGACGGGCGCGTTCCTTGCCGCCTATATCTTTCCATAAAGCGTTGCGGTAGTTGAGGTCATAAGACACAACCGTGCCGTATTTTTTTGCAGTCTTTACGCCGTCGAGTAAAAGCTCTGCCGAGTTCTCTGAAAGTGCGGCAAAAATTCCGCCCGTATGGAACCAGCGAACGCCGAGTTCACCGAAAAGATACTCCCAGTCTATGTCGCCTTTTTTAAGCTTTGTGGGCGCGGTTCCCGCTCTGTCATAAACGCTCAGAGCTCCTCTGAGACCGAATCCGCGTTCGGTAAAGTTAAAACCGTTGCGAACATTTTTGCCGAGATCGTCATAAGGATACCACTTGACAAATGACGTATCCACACCGCCCTGGAGCATCAAATCTTCTATGAGCTTGCCGACCTCGTTATCCGCGAGAGCGGTAATTATCGCGGTTCTTTGTGAAAAAACTTTTCTGAGTGCTCGCGCGACGTTATACTCGCCGCCGCCCTCCCACACTCTGAAAGAGCGTGTGTTTTTTATTCTCATATCGCCAGGCTCAAACCTTAACATAACTTCGCCGAGTGAAACCAAATCGAATTTGCAGTCTTCTTTTCTCTTTAAATTAAGTTCCATAAACAAACCGCCTTTTATTTTTTAACCTCAAAAGGTATGTTGTTTTCTTCTGCATATTTTTGAATTGCAGAGCCTTCGGAGCCGTGAAGCGTGACCTTGTCGGGGTCGGTATCCGCATACTGTGTGACAATCTGCTCGCCGAATTCCGTAACCGAGTCGGGAACAGTGAGATTATGAAGGTCGTCCATATCATAAAAAGCTCTGTCGTCTATCTTTTTAACGGTATTCGGAATTTCGACATATACAAGATAGCCTGTCTCTCTGAATGCGTCAACGCCGATTTCGGTAACACCCGAGGGAATAATAAACTCATAAGTGCCGTCGATACACTCAAACGTGCCCTGCTCGATAACTTTTAAAGTATTATCGGGAATTATAAATTCATCAATCGAAAGGCAGTGAGAGAAAGCGTATTTGCCTATTGACTGCAACGCATTTGAAAACTCTATTGTTCCTTTGCAGGCAGCCATCTGATAAAAGCCGTAATCGCCGACGGTTTTAACCGATTTGCTCATTTTCATCTCGCCCAAATTTGTGCAGTAGCTGAAAGCATAGTCGCCTATGTGCTCTGTTCCGTCGGGTATTGTGTAGGACGCGGTGTCGCTGCCCGCGGGGAAAGAAACCAGCGTTTTTTTGTCGGCAGTGAAGAGAACACCGTCAACAACGGTATAGTTTTTATTTGAAGAATCGATCCTATACTCCTGTATTTCTATGCAGTGATTAAAGGTTGTTGACGATATTTCGGCAAGAGAAGACGGAAGCTGTACGATTTTTATTGCATTTCGGTTTGCAAACGCATATGCTCCGATTTTTTCTACTTTATTAAAATCGACCGATTCTATATTATCGTCGTTTTGATTTTCATAGCCCTCATAATCGCGGTAAAACGCATAGGCTCTGACTGTTTTAACGCCGCTGTTTATCTCTATTTTGCGCTCGTATTTGCCGTAAGGGAAATCAACGAGTACAGTGCCGTCATAAGAATAAAGCACGCCGTCCGACACTCTGAAATTTGTGTTGCCTGCGGCAATTTTAAACTCTTCGAGGAGCATACAGCCGGAGAAAACCTTGTAGCCGTATTTGCTCAAAGCAGATGGAAGCGTAACTTCTTTTAAGCTCTCACAACGCATAAACGCGCCGTCGCCGATTTCCGAAACGGAATCGGGAATTGTCATTTTCTTAAAAGATATACAATAATCAAATGCGTGCTCGCCGATTTTTAAAAGCGATGAGGGCAAAGTGACCTCTGGAAGCGCCGAGCACTCATAAAAAGCATAATTGCCTATGGTTTCAAGTCCCTGCGGCAAATTGACGCTTATAAGCTTATCGCAGCCGTGAAAAGCGTACTCTCCTATTGATTTGACGCTGCCGGGCAAAACGATTTTTGTAATATCCTCGCAGTTTGCAAAGGTATATGCTCCGACATTTTCAACTCCGTCGGGTATGCTCCAGCTGTCTTCAAGTCTGCCGGAGGGATAGTGCAAAACGCTCTTGCCGTCTTTTGAATATATAACGCCTTTTTCTGATTTATAAACGGGGTTGCCGCTTGCAACAGTATAAACCGTTACCGTTGTACAGCCTGAAAATGCGGACGGGTCGATATACACTACATTCTTGGGTATATCAACGACCTCTATCGCGAGCATACTTGAGCCGATTGCGTTTTCGCCTATACCTTTAACGCTCTTGCCGCCGAGCCTTGATGGAATATTTACACGCTTATTTTCGCCGATATATGCGGTTATAATCGTGTAATCTTTATAAATGTCATACTCATAATCGTCATTGGACTCACTCTTTATAAATTCAGAGTCTTCAAGCGATTTACCGTCATATTTGCCGCTGTCTCCGCAAGCGCAAAGTGCCGACAAAATAACGGTGCAAAGAAGAATGAGGGTAAGTGCTTTTTTTGCTGTTTTCATTTTTCACACTCCCGAATAAGCGTTAAATCCACCGTCAACGGCTATTGTTGTGCCGGTGACAAAGCCCGAATAATCTTTATCGCAAAGGAAAAGGAGAGCACCCGAAAGCTCCTGCGGTTCGCCGAGCCTTTTCATGGGCGTTGCGGCAAGAATTTTGTTTGTTCTTGCGGTGGGCGTGCCGTCCTCATTCCACAAAAGAGTTTTATTTTGATTGGTTGAAAAAAATCCGGGAGCTATCGCATTCACCCTGATACCCATATCCGCAAAATGAACGGCCATGAATTGAGTGAAGTTTGCAACCGCGGCCTTTGCCGCCGAATAAGCGGGTATTTTTGTGAGGGGTCTGAATGCGTTCATCGAGGTTATCATTATGATACAGCTGTCGTCTTTAAGAGCCATATCGCGTGCAAAAACCTGCGTAGGAATAAGAGTGCCGAGAAAGTTTAAATCAAAGACCGAGGCTATTCCCTTGGGGTCAAGGTCAAAAAATGTTTTGACGCTGTCGTCTTTATTTAAAAGGTCTTCTTTTTCGAGTGTTTCTTTTGAGGTTGTGCCTTTGGGGTTGTTGCCGCCCGCTCCGTTAAGAAGAATATCACAAGTGCCAAGAGAATTGTTGATTTTTTCTCTCGTTTCTTCCATACTCTCTTTATTTAAAACATCGCACGAGAGAGCAATCGCCGTACCACCGCAAGCGTTTATTTCGTCCGCAACCCTTTGCGCCGCGCCGAGGTTAATATCGAGTACCGCAACCTTAACGCCCTGCTCCGCAAGCGTTTTTGCAAAGCCGCTGCACAGCACTCCGCCGCCGCCCGTGACAACGGCCACCTTGCCGTTTAAGCTGTCATGTTTATTCATAAAGACTCCCCTTTCAAATATCTTTGCGCTGTTTTTCACAGGCTTCCCAAAGCCCGTTTAAATAAGCCGCGCCGAGCGCCCGGTCATAAAGGCCATAGCCCGGTCTTGCGACCTCGCCCCAAATCATTCTGCCGTGATCGGGTCTTATATATCCGTCAAATCCGACATCCTGCAAGGCTTTCACTATTTCATACATATCAAGAGAACCTGCGGAAGAAAGATGCGCCGTCTCGTTAAACCACTTGTCGTCAAGCCTTACGTTTCTCAGATGTGCAAAATAAATTCTGTTGCCTGCTTCTCTTATCATCGCAGGCAGGTCGTTATCTTTGCTTGCGCCGAGCGAGCCTGTGCAGAATGTTAAGCCGTTGCAAGGGCTGTCAACAAGCTTTAAAAGCTTTTTAATATCGCCGATATTTTTGACTATTCTCGGCAAAGAGAATATATCCCATGGCGGATCATCGGGGTGAATTGCCATTTTAACTCCGTACTCCTCGCATGTGGGAATAATGCCTTCAAGAAAAGTACGAAGATTTTCCCAAAGGTCGTCCGCCGTTACACCCTCGTATTTTTTAAACAGGTCTTTTATCTCACCCATTCTCTCGCTTTCCCATCCGGGCATGGCGTAGCCGTTGGAGTTTTCGTCAATCTCTCTGAACATATCCTCGGGGCTTTTGCCCTCAATCTGCTTGCCGTTGTAGCAAAGGCATGTGGAGCCGTCCGGCATTTTCATGGCAAGGTCGGTTCTTGTCCAGTCAAAGACGGGCATAAAGTTGTAGCATATAACCTTAACCCCTGCCTGCGAGAGATTTTTTATGCACTGCTTATAATTCTCTATATATTTTTTTGCAGACGGCAAACCAAGCTTTATATCTTCATGAACATTTACGCTCTCTATGCACTCCATGGTAAGACCGGCATCTTCAATCTCTTTTTTCATGCCGTTTATCACATCGAGCGGCCAAACCTCGCCGGCAGGCAGCTTGTGGAGTGCGGGCACAACGCCGCATACGCCCGGAATTTGCCTTATCTGTTCGAGAGTTACGGTGTCTTTATCTTTGCCGAACCATCTTATTGTCATCTGCATACAAAAATCACCTTTATTTTAAAAATACTGGTTTGCCAAGCTTTGAAGATTCGTATATTGCGAGCAAATCTTTTATGACAAGACCTGCTTCAAACGAATCTATCGGGAAGTGTTCGCCCGATTTTATATGCTCATAAAAATCCGCTATCAAACGTGAGTGACTGTCACCCCATTCGCGTTTGCCGACATTATTTGACGAGTCGCTGTCTGAAAACAGAAGCTTTATTTTGCCGCCGCTGATTTCAAAGACATTGCCGCCCTCTACTCTGAGCGTTGCCTTTTCGCAGTTGATATCAACAAGCGGCTCCATGCCGATGCCTGCGGCATTCGTGGCAAAATACACTCCCCTTGTGCCGTCGTCAAAAGTGAAGTACACACTCGCGGTATCTTCGACTTCAATATCGTCTTTCAAATGAAAATTTGACACTTTTGCATCGACTGAACGCGTTGTTTTGCCGCTGAGATATTTAAAAAGGTCGTGAGTATGTATTGCCTGATTTATCAGCACACCGCCGCACTCCTCTTTTAAAGTGCCGCGCCAAGGGTCTGCATCGTAATACTCTTTATCTCTGCGCCAGGTGACAAGTGCGCGTGCGGAGAGCACGTTGCCGTATTCTCCGCCGTCCAAAAGCGACTTTATAAATTTGACAGACGGATTATATCTGTTTTGAAAGCATACGGCAATCTGTGCCGATGAATTTTTTTGAGCGTTTTGGAGCTTTAAAAGGCTCTCTTCGGATACGGCGCACGGTTTTTCCAATACAACATTTATGTTTTTTTGAAGTGCTTTAGCCGCCATATCGGCATGAAGATAGTGCGGTGTGCAGATGTGAACAACATCAATGCTCTCTTTTTTGAGCATCTCGTCATAATCCGTATATGCTTTGCAGCCGTATTTCTGCGCGCACTTTTCGGCGCGCTCTTCTATTATGTCGCAAACAGCCGCAAGAGACACGCCTTTGTCTTTTAATTTTTCTATTGCGGCAAAATGGCAGGAGGAAATTCCTCCGCAGCCGACAAGAGCTATTTTCATGTGTCTCGCTCCTATATCAATAAGTACCGCTCATATCCAAATTAACCTTTTCGGTGACTTCTTTTTTACCCTTTGAACCGGCAATTTTCTTTTGAAGCTCCGAATAGAACAAATCCTCGTCAACAGGAAGCTCAACCGTTTTATCGAGCCAGCTTGAAAGATGTGCGGCATTGGAAATTCTTACTCCGTTTATGCCCTCTTCGCCCTTTGCGACAAGAGGCGTTCCGCGAAGAATATGAGAAGCAAAGGCATTGAGAACACCCGGGTGCTGCTCATTGAGCCCGTCTGTTTCAACGGGAACAACTCGAGTCTTAATTTCTGCAAAGCCCTCTTCACTCTCGGCGCAGTTTACGCTTATGGGTGTTTCAAGCTCGGTAAGCGTGATTTTCTCACCGTTTTCGCAAACTATTTTTGCACTGTCAAGAGTGATTTCAAGGCGGTTTGAACCGGGATAGTCACCGGTCGTTGTTACAAACACACCTGTTGCGCCGTTGGGATATTCGGCATAGATTGAAACATCGTCTTCAACCTCTATATCGTGCCATTTGCCCTCATTGCAAAACGCTCTGATTTTAGACGGCATTCCGCAAATCCACTGCCACAAGTCAAGCTGATGCGGGCATTGATTCAAAAGCACTCCGCCGCCCTCACCGGACCATGTCGCACGCCATCCGCCGGAGTTATAATATGCCTGGGTTCTGTACCAATCTGTAATTATCCAGTTCACACGGCGCATTTCGCCGTATTTGCCGCTTGAAACAATCTCTTTAATCTTGCGGTAAACGCAGTTTGTCCTCTGGTTAAACATAAGGGCGAATGTCTTATCGCTCTTAGCTGCAAACTCGTTCATTTCGCGAACCTGCTTTGCATATACGCCGGCAGGCTTTTCGGATACAACGTGAAGTCCTTTTTTGAGTGCTTCAATAACAAGCGGAGGGTGGAAATAGTGAGGAACGCAGATAACGACTGCGTCTGCTTCGCCGCTGTCCATAAGTTCCTCGGCGGAATTATATCTCTTTGCCCACGGCAGATTTTCTTTTGCCCATTCAAGCTTTTGAGGGTTAATATCGGCAACTGCGGTAATACGCATCTCTTTTATTTTGCCTGCAAGAAAGTTCTTTGCATGCGCCGTACCCATATTACCCATGCCGATAATGCCGAAGCGAATCGGCTGAGCCTCCTGCGCCGCTTTGTGCATTGCCTGTGCCGCGGCTTTGAAGGACTCCTCAAGGCTCGGATAAATATTTTTCATATTTTTTTCGGTTGTATCGTCTGTTTCAAGTGAAGAAAGACCATCAAACACTTTGAGGTGCGGCTCAAGAGAAAGCACTCGCACGCCCTTTTTGCAGGCGAATTTTTTGAGGATTTCGATAACATTGCCGTCTCCCTCACCCGCAGGAACTACGGTGCCGTCTTTCAAAGCGTCCTTTATGTGCATATATTCTATTTTGTCCTCAAGCAAATCATATGCCGCAAGAGTATCCTCTCCGCACTGAACATAGTTTGCCGGGTCAAATACGCCGAGAAGCCCGTTGCATGAGTTAAGAACATCCGCCATTCTCTCTGCGGTATCGCCGTATACGCCCTTTTCGTTTTCGAGGCAGGGAATTATTCCACTCTCATTTGCAAGATCCGCCATGGTCTGAACACGTCTTATAACCTCATCCCTGTATTCTTCATGGCTTTGTGAATTCTCAAAATAGAAGCTGAATATTCTGATATATTTTGCTCCGAGTGCCTTTGCGAGAGCAAGGGTGTTTTTATATTTTTCAAGATGAGCGGCAAAATCGTCCGTTATGTTGATTTTGCCGTAGCAGGAACCGATAGACGAAACGTGCATACCTGCCTCGTCCAATTCCTTTTTCATCTTTTTGGCTTCATCAACAGACAAATCATTAACCGAATCATCACCGAAGCCGCGAAGCTCCATATGAGTAATTCCATTTGCCTTGCACGCTTTTATCTGACCTTCAAGGGTTGTTTCGCCGGATTCATCACTGAATGCAGAAAATACAAAATGTGCCATATAATCGCTCCTTTAAGCCATATATTTACATACAAAGATATGATAACACATAATTTATTTTAATGGAATAGCAAAATAAAAATAATCTTTTTTTTTAAGAAAAAAACTGCCGCCAAAATCAGCGACAGTTTAAATTTATTTTATTATATCGCAATAACCGGGCAGCATTGCGACGCTTCTTTTGAGTATTCCCTGCATATAGGCTATAGCCGTGCCGTAGTTTGTCATGGGCACGCCCATATCCTGTGCGCATTTCATGCGATACTGCACCTCGCGCGAGTTGAGCATACACCCTCCGCAGTGAATTATCAAATCGTATTTTGAAAGCTCCTCAGGAAATTCCGTACCCGAAGATGTTTCAAACCTTATATTTTTGCCGGTATACTCTTTGAGCCAGCGCGGCAGTTTAACAGTGCCTATATCATCGCACTGCCTGTGGTGGGTGCAGCCCTCCGAAATAAGAACCAGGCTGTTATCACCTAAGTTCTCTATTGCCGCCGCTCCTTTGAGAGCAGGGGCAAGAAAGCCCTTATATCTCGCCATCAATATTGAGAAAGAGGTCAGCGGAATATCCTCGGGAGTATCTGCCGATACCTTTTTAAAAGCCTGGCTGTCGGTTATGACGAGCGACGGCTTTTTGCCGAGAGAATTTAATGTCTCTTTAAGCTCCGACTCTTTGACGACTATTGCCGCGGCATTTGCCTCAAGCACATCTCTTATAGTCTGTTGCTGAGGCAGAATGAGCCTGCCCTTAGGTGCGGCGGAATCTATCGGAACAACGAGAACAACAAAATCGCCTTTGTTTATTAAATCTCCCGCGATTTTAAGGGTGAAATCATCGGTTTTAACCAAAGAGCCTATCATTTCTTTAAGCTCATAAATATTTTGCTTTTTGAGTGCGCTGACATATATAGAGTTCTTCTCTTTAGGTTTATCCCCCGTTAAAAGGTCGGACTTATTGTAAGCTATGACATAAGGAATGTTTTTATCCTCAAAAAGAGAAACAAGCTCTTTATCGCAGGCGGTAAGACCCGAAACCGAGTCAACCACCAGCACCGCAACGTCGGTTTTATTGAGCACCTGCTTTGTTTTTTTGACTCTCATCTCGCCGAGAGTTCCCTCATCGTCAAAGCCGGGTGTGTCGATTATCATAACAGGTCCGAGCGGAAGCAATTCCATAGATTTATAAACGGGGTCGGTGGTTGTGCCCTTTACGTCCGAGACAACCGCCAGCTCCTGACCGGTAACCGCATTGACAACGCTCGATTTGCCTGCGTTGCGTCTGCCGAAAAAGCCTATATGCACTCTGTTTGCCGAGGGGGTATCGTTAAGTCCCATATCTTATACCTCCGATTAAAAGCGAAAATCGCGTATGCCTTCTTCTATCTTTTTAAGGTGATCCTCTGCAATAAGCCTTACCTTTTCTTTGGGTATATTGTTAAGCTCTGCCTTGATAAGGGCTTCGCCGACTGCCTTTGTATCCTCCGAAGCGTAGTCCATAAGGTATTCTTTAAGAGTCATAAGCGCATTGGGGTGGCAGCAGTTTTGAATTTGACCGCTCTTGCAAAGGCTCATAAATCTGTCGCCCGTTCTGCCCTCGCGGTAGCAGGCGGTGCAGAATGACGGAATATATCCCATCTCCATAAGCCAGCGGACAACCTCATCCAAGGTTCTCTGATCCGAAACGTCAAACTGCTCCGTATCTGTCGGTCTTTCCTCTTCGCAATAACCGCCGACAGAGGTTCTCGAAGCGCCGCTTATCTGCGAAACGCCGAGGCGGATAACCTTTTCTCTGACCTTTTGACTCTCTCTTGTTGAAATTATCATGCCGGTATAAGGCACTGCAACTCTTATAAGAGCACAGATTTTTGCAAAGGTATCGTCATCTATACCGTTGTCAAAAACATTGGGGTCTATGTCGTCCGCGTGCTTTATTCTCGGTACGCTGATTGTGTGAGGCCCTACGCCGTGAACAGCTTCAAGATGCTCTGCGTGCATCAGAAGTGCCGCAAATTCATACTTATAAAGCTCAAGGCCGAAGAGAACGCCCAAACCCACGTCGTCAATGCCGCCCTCCATGGCTCTGTCCATAGCCTCGGTGTGGTATGCGTAGTTGTGCTTGGGTCCTGTCGGGTGAAGATTCTCGTAGCTCTCTTTATGATAAGTCTCCTGAAAAAGAATGTATGTGCCTATGCCGGCTTCTTTGAGCTTGCGGTAGTTTTCTACGGTTGTTGCGGCGATATTTACGTTGACGCGTCTGATAGCACCGTTTTTGTGTTTGATGGAATAAATTGTTTTTATGCACTCGAGTATATACTCAATGGGGTTATTTACAGGGTCCTCGCCCGCCTCGATTGCAAGGCGCTTATGACCCATATCCTGAAGTGCGGTAACCTCTTTGACAATTTCTTCCTGCGTGAGCTTTTTACGTGCAATGTGCTTATTTTTCATATGATACGGGCAATAAACACAGCCGTTCACGCAGTAGTTTGAAAGATAAAGCGGGGCAAAAATAACTATTCTGTTGCCGTAAAAATCTTTTTTTATCTGCTCGGCAAGGTCATATATCTCTTGTATCTTTTCGGGTATTTCGCAGGCGAGAAGAACCGAAGCTTCTCTGTGAGAAAGACCCTTTCTTTTTTTTGCTTTTTCAATGATAGAATCTATAAGCTCTATATTGTCTTTGTTTTTTTGTGCGTAATCGAGAGTTTCAAGCACCTCGTCATGGCAGATAAATTCCTCTGCTTTAAGTGATTTAGGATCGTACATCTTTAATCTTCCCTTCAAAAAATTTATTTTGCAGCCGAATAAGCGGTTTTCACACTGACATCTTTAAGTCTGCCGATTTTGCCGGAGACCGCATTTATTGTCTCAAGCGGAGCGTCAATGGCAACGCTTATAATATTGATATTCTTTTTGCGATAAGGCACACCCATTCTGCCTATGATATGCTCGCCGTATTCATGAAGAACGGAGTTCACCTTTTCGGCAGAATCAAGATTTTCCACAATAATAGAAATCACGGCAACTCTGCTTTCGTTTTCCATAATAACCTCCAAATAAAAAGCGCCTTTCCGGAGAAAGGCGCAAATACACTTATATTGAGTATTGTCGGCACTTTCACCTCAATAAATTTCGGCGTCAGAAATTTTAAACAACTTTCTCTAAGGCATGCCCGAGAGTCGGTTTTTAATATAATATCATTTTGTCAAATTATTGTCAAGGTTTTATATGTTTTCGAGAGCCTTCTCGGCATCGGCATAGCCCTGCTCATACACCTTTTTGAGCTTTTTGGCATCCTTGCTGGCAATGCTTATGCCCTCCGAGCCGTCCGGAGCGATTATGACAGCCCTGCCCTCTTTTTGATAAGCTCTGAGCTTTTCCAAAGAGCGGTTATAAGCTTCATGCCGCGTGTGAATTTTGCCGTAAACCTCGGGGTATTTTTCGCCGAGACTGCGGTGAAGAACCAAATCAAATTTTTCGGGCTTCTTCACAAAATCCACGGGTCTTGTCAGCACGGCAACGATTTTGTCGCAGCCGTCTGCAAAAGCTTTATCAACCGGAAGCGGATCCGAAACTCCGCCGTCAAAATATTCGCGCCCGTCCACGGCATATGGCTTGTTCATAAGCGGCACGGCGCATGATGCTTTTATGACATCATAATTATCTCTTGTTAAATACTTTTTATTAAAATATACGGGATTTCCGCTTTCGGCATCTGTTGCAACAACTATAAATTCACTTTTGTTATTTTTCATTGCGTCAAAATCGAGCGGATCCTCACCGGATGAATTGCTGAGATACGAATACACATAGTCAAGATTAAAAAATGAGCCGCTTTTAATAAAATTTTCTGCGCTCATGTATTCTTTTCTGAGGGCATAATCGGTATAAAACCTGAAATTTCTGCCCCTTTGCCCCGCTAAAAAAGTTGCAATATTCGCACAGCCTGCCGAAACACCTATGCAATAATCAAAACTTATGCCGTTATCAAGAAAGCAGTCGGTAACTCCCGCGCCGTAGACGTCTCTCATTCCGCCGCCCATATCCATAAAGCCTAACATATGTCACAGCCTCCCAAAAGGTAAAAAAGCAGGCACAGAACCTGCTTTTTATTATGCACCGAGATAAGCCTTTCTGACAGACTCATCGTTTATAAGGTCGCTCGCCTTGCCGCTGAGTGAAATGTTGCCCGTTTCAAGAACATACGCTCTGTCGGCAATAGAGAGAGCTTTCTGCGCGTTCTGCTCAACGAGAAGAACGGTTGTGCCGCCCTCGCTTATAACTTTGATAATATCAAAAATTTCAGAAACAAGAAGCGGAGAAAGACCCATTGACGGTTCATCCATCAATATGATTCTGGGGTTGCTCATCAAAGCTCTGCCCATTGCAAGCATCTGCTGCTCGCCGCCGGAAAGTGTGCCGGCAATCTGCCCTTTTCTCTCTTCAAGTCTGGGGAAACGCTCATAAACCATTTTGAGCGTTTTTGAGATTTCGGCCTTGTCTTTTCTTGTGTATGCACCGAGCTTTAAATTTTCAAGCACCGTGAGCTGCTGGAATATTCTGCGTCCCTCCGGCACATGAGCCATACCCATAGATACGATTTTATGAGCCGGAACTTTTGTAATATCTTTGCCGTCAAAAATTATTTTGCCGCTCTTGGGCTGGATAAGTCCCGTAATTGTGTGAAGAGTTGTTGTTTTACCTGCGCCGTTTGCTCCTATGAGCGCAATAACCTCGCCGGCGTTGACCTCAAAGGATATGCCTTTGATAGCTCTTATCACACCGTAATAAACTTCAAGATTTTCAACTTCAAGCATAGCCATAACTTTATTCCTCCTTATTCACCGAGATATGCCGTTACGACTTCAGGATTTTGGAGCACGGCGGATGTTTCGCCCTGTGCCAAAACCTTGCCGAAGTTGAGTACGGTAAGTTCTTCGCATATTCCCGAAACAAGGCGCATATCATGCTCTATTAAAAGTATGGTCATGTCAAACTCGTCACGGACAAAACGTATGGTATCCATAAGCTCCTGCGTTTCGTTGGGGTTCATGCCTGCGGCGGGCTCGTCGAGAAGCAAGAGCTTGGGATTTGTGGCAAGTGCTCTCGCGATTTCAAGCTTTCTCTGCTTGCCGTATGGAAGATTGCAAGCGAGAAGCGACGCCTCTTTGTCAAGGTCAAAAACTTTCAGAAGTTCCATGGCTTTTTTATCCATAGCCGCCTCTTTTTTGTAGTATGAGGGCAGCTTCAAAAGCGCACACGGAACAGAATATTTATTTTGATTGTGAAGACCGGTTTTAACATTGTCAAGAACGCTCATGTTGTTAAAAAGTCTGATATTCTGAAAGGTTCTTGCAATACCCGCCTTGTTGACGTCTGCGGTCTTTTTGCCGTTCATAAGAGCGCCGTCAAGATAAATCTCACCGGCAGTCGGCTTATAAACGCCCGTCAAAAGGTTGAAAATCGTTGTTTTGCCTGCGCCGTTGGGGCCGATAAGTCCGTAAAGCTGACCTTTTTCGACAGAGATATTAAAATCGTCTACCGCTTTAAGTCCGCCGAACTGAATAGAAAGATTTTTTACTTCAAGGAGTGCCATTTACGCCGCCTCCTTTGCTTTAATTTTTTTCTTGTTTTTGAGAAGATGTTTGGGAGAATATTTTTCTCTGAAGCCTTCAAGTGCGGGGCTTGATGTGAATATCATCATAACGATAAGAACTATTGAGTAAATGAGCATACGGTAATCGTTGAGGAAGCGAAGCTCTTCGGGAAGAAGGGTGAGGATTATCGTTGCGATGATTGAGCCTTTGATATTGCCTATTCCGCCGAGAACGACATAAACAAGTATCATTATAGACATATTATATCCGAAGTTATCTGTTGTTGCGGTGAGCGATGAGAGGTTGTGAGTGTAAAGAACACCCGCGATACCTGCAAAAAACGCGGAAACAACAAATGCGATAAGCTTGTACTTTGTAACATTTATACCGATGGACTCCGCCGCTATTCTGTTGTCGCGTATTGCCATTATTGCGCGTCCGTCACGGGAATGGATAAGGTTGAGAATAACAAAAAGTGTTATGATAACAAGCACAAATCCGACCGCAAAGGTTGCGTCACGCGGAATGCCGGTTATGCCGAGCGCTCCATTTATAATTGTTTTGCCGTCAATATCCATATTCATAGCCGCCGCACTCTCTGTTGAGAAGTGGAAGCCCTTGCTGTCTTTACCGACATATATGACGTTGACGACGTTTTTAATTATCTCGCCGAAAGCAAGCGTTACGATTGCGAGGTAGTCGCCCTTAAGACGAAGAACAGGGATACCCACTATAAATCCGAATATTGCCGCTGCTACGCCGCCTATTATTATTGCAAGGGGCAGACGAACCCATACGGAGGTTATTGTGTCTTTAACGCATACAGAGAAGAATGCGCTCGCAAATGCGCCGACGCACATAAAGCCTGCATGGCCGAGGCTGAGCTCGCCCAAAATGCCGACCGTGAGGTTAAGAGAAATTGCCATGATAACATAAGCGCACATCGGCACCAAAAGACCTTTTAAAAGGTTGCTGATGCTGCCCGTCATCATAAGAGTCTGGGGAACTAAGAACAGTACCAAAGCCAAAAGATATGTCGTAAGGCTGCTCTTGGTGCTTTTTTTCATGCTGCCGAGTCTTGAACCTTTTTTCATAAAAAGCACCCCCTTAAACCTTTTCGTTAATCTTCTTGCCGAAAATACCCGTGGGCTTAACAACAAGAATTATTATAAGAACGAGGAAAACAATAGCGTCTGCCATCTGTGACGAGATGTAGGCTTTGCTCAAACTCTCTATAACACCGAGAAGTATGCCGCCGACCATTGCGCCGGGGATTGAGCCTATGCCGCCGAAAACAGCCGCAACAAATGCCTTGATACCGGGCATTGCGCCTGTGTAAGGAGTAAGCGTGGGATATGCCGAGCAAAGAAGAACACCTGCTATTGCGGCAAGTCCCGAACCGATTGCAAAGGTCAAAGCTATTGTTCCGTTTACGTTTACACCCATGAGCTGTGCCGCTCCCCTGTCTTCGGAGACAGCGAGCATGGCTCTGCCGGGCTTGGTTTTATTTACAAATAATGTAAGGAAGATCATTATTATAATGCAGGCTGCAATTGTGACTATTGTTTCGCCTGTTATTGTGAGTTCGCCGTTGCCTATTTTGATTGCCGGCAAATGAACAACGGACTGGAACGATTTTGTATCTGCTTTAAATATAAGAAGCGCAAGGTTTTGAAGAAGATAGCTGACGCCGATGGCAGTGATAAGAACTGCGAGCGGAGTTGCGCCTCTGAGCGGACGGTATGCAAGACGTTCAATCACAACACCGAGCACTGTGCAGCCGATAACAGAAATGATTATACCGAGCCACTCGGGAAGACCGGACATACTAACCGTGTAGTATACGATAAATCCCCCGACCATAATAACATCGCCGTGTGCGAAGTTAAGCATCTTGGCTATACCGTAGACCATGGTATAGCCCAAAGCGATTATGGCATAGACGCTGCCCAAGCTCAAACCGCTTATCAAAAAGTTTAAAAAGTCCAAAATTTAACCTCCCTAGTAATCTGTGTTGTAACAGAAACAAAGCCGTCCTTTATTTGAGAACGGCTTTGCTCAAATTTAAAGTAAATTCAGTTACATTGCGACATACTCGCCGTTTTTGATTACCATACCCTTAGGAGACTTGTTGGGCTCGCCCTCGGCAGTCCATGTCATACCGAGACCTGTTACGCCGTCAACCTTTATCTGAGTCATAGCTGTTTTAAGAGCGTTGCAAATGTCTGAAACTGACTGGTCGGGAGTTACGCCTGCCTTTTCGATTGCAGCCTTGATGATGTAGATTGCATCATAAGCGTCTGCGCCGAACTGGTTGGGGATGTCGCCGAACTTAGTCTTGTAGGAATTTACAAACTTCTGTGTAAGCTCATCCTTAGCGTCTGCCGCGAAGGGAGTAAGAAGAACAACACCTTCTGCAAGCTTTGTATCAAAGTTCTTAACTTTAAGAATACCGTCCATGCCGTCAACGCCGAACATCTTGGGAGCATAGCCCATTTTGTTAGCCTGAGAGAGGATAAGAGATGCCTCTGTGTAGTAGATGGGAAGGAAGAGGAGGTCTGCGCCTGCGCTCTTAGCCTGCTGAAGCTGTACGGTGAAGTCTTTGTTGCTGTCTTTTGTGAAAGCAGTCTCTGAAACGAGTGTGAGGTTCTTGGCGGCTGCTTCGCTCTTGAACTTCTCATAGATACCTGCCGAGTAAGCGTTTGAGCTGTCATAAATAACCGCTATCTTTGTGCCGAGCTTCTGATCTGCAATGTAGTCTGCCGAAGCAATACCCTGGTTGGGGTCTGAGAAGCATACACGGAAAGCGTTGTCATACTTAACGCACTCAACAGCCGAACCCGAGGGGGTGAGCATGAACATATTATCGTCATGTGTGTTCTCGGCAACTGTCATGCAGGGTGTGCTGGTAACTGTGCCCATGAGAATCTGCATGCCCTTATCTTTAAGGTCGTTATAAGCGTTAACGGCTTTCTGAGCGTCGCCCATATCGTCTGCACTCATGAACTCAACCTTGTAGCCGTTGATGCCGCCTGCCGCGTTGATTTCGTCAACCGCAAGCTGAGCTGCGTTCATAACCGCGTTGCCGTATTCTGCCGCATCGCCTGTTGTGGGGCCTATGCTGCCGATTTTAAATACTGTGTTGCCGCTGTTTTTACCGTCGTCGGTTTTAGTGTTGCCGCATGCGCAAAGGATGCCCATGAGCATGGCTGCCGACAAAACCATGCAAAGAATTTTCTTAAGCATTTTAAATGTCCTCCTTAAATTAGTCACTTCAACAATAAAATAAAATGCCGATTGACTGTCACTTTTAACAAATTGACTTCCCAATTTTAAAACACATTGCCCAACTTGTCAACAAAAATGACCAACTATGTTAAATTTGTTATGCGGATAGATTAAAAAAAGTCAATAATTGGCAATCTTAAAATAAATCAAAGCATATTTTCCGTCTCTTTGAGCTGTGATTTTAATATTTTGGGTGCAAAAGGATAGTTTTTGTTTTTAAGCAACGGAGCAACTCTGACGTTTTTCACCCCGTTAAATCCGTCATATCTTGAAAGGAGCGACAGAACCTTGTCTTTTTTAGCTGTGTTTTTTCTGTTTATGCAGCCGCAAAGGCTTACGAGGATATTTTTTGAAGATGAAGGCTGATTGATTTTAAGCTTCAAAAATCCCTCGGTGCAGTCAGTTTCATACCGCGGCGCACCGTTTTCGGTGCTGACCGATATATCGCCGCAGGATTCGATATTTCTGAAAGAAAGCGTATATGCGCGCTCATTCGGCAAAAGCTCGGCGCAGCCGTTTGTGCTTATTTTAAACTCAAGGCGGTCACCGTCGGTTTTCAGTGTAAATTCGGTCAAAGAGAACCTGCCGCATTCATAGTCTCGGCTCTCTCCGTCGTCTTCATACATTAAAAAGCTGTTATTGCCGTTAAAAATAAGTATTTCAAGCTCCGACGGAAGAGCGGCACCGTTGCCCGTGCCGTCAATATCAAGCGGAATTATCGCACCCTCTTTTGCGAGCACGGGGATTGAATTTATATCGCGGTACATATTTATTTTTTGACCGCCTTTATACATCGCACCTGTGAATATATCGGTATATATTCCCTCCGGCAGCCAAACCGCCGCCTTTGCGAGAGAGGTCTTTTTATCCGCTTTTTCTGTTATCGGCGCGGCTATGAGCTCGGTGCCGAAAAAGTATTCGTTGCCGCATTTATACGCTTCGGCTTCTTCCGGATATTCGTAATACATAGGTCTTAAAAGCGTTTCGCCGTTTTTAAAGCAGCGGTAATTCATAGAATAAAGATAAGGTATGAGCCTTTTTCTAAGCCGCAGAGCCTCTGCGGCACACTTATATATATGATAAGGATAATTCCACGGTTCCTTGCCCATAAGCTCATTGCTTGTTGAGTGCAGGCGGTTTATTGGGCTGAACACTCCAAACCAAAGCCAGCGTAAATAAAGCTCGCCGTCATGTATTCCTCCCCTGTGACCGCCTATGTCGTGGCTCCACCAGCCGTAGCCTATGTTTGAGGCTGTGGCGGTGAAATACGGCTGAAATTTAAGCGCACTCCAATAAATTGCCGTGTCGCCCGAAAAACCGAGAGGATAGCGGTGACTGCCGGCACCCGCAAAGCGTGAGAGCGTGAGAGGTCTTTTGCCGCGGCTCTGCATATCGAGCGAATGATAATGATTCAGCGCCCACAACGGGTCAAGCCCGTCAACATCGGACTTTTTGCCCTGCTGCCAGTCTATCCACCAAAAATCAACGCCGTCTTTTTCTAAAGGATGATGCAGAAATTCAAAATAGCCCTCGATAAATTTTTTGTTTGATAAATCAAATTTTATCTGCTCTTTTTTGGATGGGTCCATACTGAGATACTCGGCAAAATCCTTATAAGCGTCCTCAAACCATCTGACGCCCATATTCGGATGAACGTTGAGCGTGGTGTGAAGCTTCATATCCTTTAGCTTATGTAAAAAGGATTTATAATCGGGGAACAAATCCGTATTCCAGCTGTAACCTGTCCAGCCCTGATTGAGTTCGCTTATATTTTTAGGTCTGAATTTGTTTTTTGCGCTCTCGCCGAATTTTTCGGTTACCTTTACCCAGTGCCAATCCATATCAACAGTGGCAACGGTGAGCGGTATTTTTTCATCTTGAAATTTGTTCATTAAATCAAGGTATTCCTGCTGAGAATATGCCTTGTATCTGCTCCACCAATTGCCGAAAACATAGCGGGGCAAAAGAGGAGCCGAACCCGTTAGCTTAAAGAAATCGCGCAGAGCGGATTTATAATCTCTGCCGTAGGCAAAAACATAGTAATCTTTGCCGTTCTCTTCTCGTGAGAGTGCCTGCGACGCTTTCACCGGGAAGCCGTCGCCGCAAATGACAAGGCTTTTGCCGTCGTCAAGCACGGCAACGCCGTTTTCGGAGAGAATCCCCTCGCCTATCGGAATTTTTCCGTAGGTAAAGTCAAGAGTTCTGGCTGTTCCGCGCAAATTGCCGTTTTTAAAATTTTTTATCTTTTTGCCGTCTTTAAATTCAACGCTTTTAAGCCTGCCGTTTGATTTTTTTATCTCAAACGAGCAGTATTCGGTGGTCACGGTAACCGCCGCTTCGCTTTCATGGCACGAAAACTGCGGTGAACCGAAATTTCTGTACCACACTGTTTGAGTGGGCAAATCGCAAAACTTTTTATCTCTCCGAAATTCAACGCGCAAAAGCCTCGGGGTGAGCACGCTCAATCGCACGCTCCCCTTTTGGACGATAAATTTTTCGTCTGTGCGGCTTTCTGTATTGACTGAAAAAATTTCTTCAAAATTGCCCATAAAAACACTCCGTTTTAAGAAATCATAGTTTCAAATTCATCTTCGCTTATAACCTTTATGCCGAGATCGTTTGCTTTTTTAAGCTTGCTGCCCGCATCTTCGCCTGCGAGAACAAAGCTTGTCTTTTTTGAAACCGAGGAGGAGGTTTTGCCGCCGAAAGATTCTATTATCTGCGCAGCCTCATTGCGCGTATATTTTGAGAGCGTACCCGTCAAAACAAAGACCTGACCGGAAAAGCGCAAATCCTTTTTCTCCTGCAAATATTTCATATTCAGCCCGTGAGCCATAAGCCGGTCGATAAGCTCGCGGTTTTCGGGTGTTGCAAAATAATCCTCTATGCTTTTTGCCATTATGCCGCCGAACCCGTCTATTGCGGCAATTTCATCTGCTGTTTTTTTCATAATCTCGGGCAAAGTGCCGAAATGCTCGGCAAGGAGCTTTGCCGCCTTTTGACCGATATGCCTGATACCGAGCGCATATATAAGCTTTGAAACATCGTTTCCTTTGGATTTTTTGATTGCATCAATCAAATTGCTTGCGGAAAGCTTGCCCATTCTGTCAAGATTTTCTATTTGCTCCGCCTTTAGCTCATATATATCTGCCGGGGTTTTTACAAGCGAATTTTTAACCAGCAGCTCCGCGACCGATTCGCCGAGGCCCTCAATATCCATAGCGTCTCTTGAGCAAAAATGAATAAGGTTTCTCAAAAGCTGAGATGGGCAATCCGTATTAAGGCATCTGAGCGCCGCCTCGCCCTCTTCTCTGTAAACGGGCGATCCGCACGAGGGGCAGACCTTCGGCATTTCAAAGGGAACGGAATTTTCGGCGTGCTTTGAAACAGAAAGCACCTCGGGAATTATATCGCCCGCTTTTCTGACGACAACCGTATCGCCGAGCCTTATCCCCTTTTCTTTTATAAAATCTTCGTTATGAAGCGTTGCGCGGCTGACGGTTGTACCTGCAAGAAGCACGGGAGAGAGCACTGCCGTAGGTGTGAGCACACCTGTTCTGCCGACGTTTATTTCTATATCTTTAAGCTCTGTTTCTTTTTCCTCCGGCGGATATTTAAAGGCTATCGCCCACTTCGGGAACTTTGCCGTACTGCCAAGTGCTTGCCGCTGTGAAAAGCTGTTTACTTTTATAACCGCTCCGTCAATATCAAAAGGCAAAGTGCCGCGTGCCGCGCCTATTCTTCTAATCTCTTCTATTGCCTCGTCAATATTTTTGCACTCTTTGTAGCTCGGTATGGTTTTAAAGCCGAGTGATTTTATATAATCCAGCGACTGTTTGTGTCCGCCGAGTTCTTCGCCGTTTATCTGCTGAATGTTAAAAACAAAAATATCGAGCTTCCTTTTAGCGGTAATTTTGGGGTCTTTCTGCCTCAGTGAGCCTGCGGCGGCATTACGCGGATTTTTAAACGGCTTTTCACCCATAAGCTCCTGCTTGGCGGTTATCTCTTCAAAAGCAGAGTGCGGCATATATACTTCGCCGCGCACCTCAATAAAAGGTATGTCTTTTTTCAGCTTAAGCGGAATTGAGCCGACGGTGCAAAGGTTTGCGGAAACATCTTCTCCCGTGACTCCGTCGCCCCTTGTGGAGCCTCTTTTGAAAACGCCGTTTTCATACTCCAGTGATACGGAAAGTCCGTCGATTTTCGGCTCGACGATATAGACCGCATTCTTTACGGCAGATTTCACTCTGTTGTCAAACTCACGCAGTTCATCCTCGCTGAAAGCGTCCTGCAAACTCTCCATACGGACGGTGTGTGTAACGGGCTCAAACTGACCGTCCGCCTTGCCGCCTACACGGCGCGTGGGAGAATCGGGAGTAGAAAGGTCGGGATACTTTTCTTCAATATTTTCGAGTTCGCGGAGCATAGCGTCATATTCAAAATCTTCTATCTCGGGTGAATCCTCAACATAATACTTATAGCTGTGATAGTTGAGCGTTTCGCGCAGCTCCTCGGCTCTTTTTTTGCATCTTTCGTAATCTGCCATATAATATCATCCTCACAATGCGTTATAGATGTATTATACCAAATTCTTCAAAAAATACAACATCAATCATCGGTTATCTGCGCCACCGCCTGCGGAGTTATGCCGACTATAATATTCTCTGCTATACAGACGTCGGTCTCAACGGTGTAGTTCTTGACGCTGCCCCCGAAAACAACATAAATATCCGCACTGACATTCAGCATAATCTGATGCCTTGTTTGGTTAACGCCTGCCGAGTCAAAGACATTTTCAAAATTCGTTGAAGCCGTGCCGATCATTGTGACATAAAAGGTTATTTTAGGCCCTATACCGCCGACGAGTTCACTGCCCAAAAGCGATGTGAGCGGTATTTTTACAGGGTCAACCGAAAGAGAGCTTATGCGTTTATCCACATTTCTGTTTGCCGCATTTGAGACGGTGTTAAGCCTTGCGGCGTCGGTTATTATCGACTTGACGTTGCCCTCGCCGTCGCGCACTATTTTTGTAACATCGGAGTAATAGAATTTCGCGTCTTTAACAGTCTCTTCAACGCCGCAAAGAATTGCCGAAGCCGCCGCATTTTTTGCGGTGAACTCGGATAATTCGTCTCTGACGGCTCTGATGCGAATATCCGCCAAAACCGTAATCACAGCCGCGGCAATTAAAAGCACGGCTGCGGCAAAAAAGATAAGCCCCCTGCGCCTTTTCATAAATAACCACCCGAGTTATCATATGAAAGAGCAAGGGACTTTGTCACTGAGTTTAATTTTTCGTTCTCCATAAATCAAGCTGTTTTTTATAAAGGATAAAAACCATATATCAAACGGCTTATTTATTCACATATTCGGTGTACGGTTTTTCGGTATCCATCACAGAATAGTAATGATGCCCCACCTGCTTTTCTTTCGGCGGGTCTTTTTTTATATTGCCGTACTTCCTCTTAAGGTATTCCTCCGCCATTTCGGGAACAATCACCCTAAGACCCTCAAACTCGGCATATCTGCCTTTGCCGAAAAATTCTTTCGGTGAGTAATCGAGCGTTCCCTGCCAGTTGCCGTGGTTTGCGAGAACGGTCGAATTTTCGGCAGAATAAGAAGAAATCATGTCGGTATATTTTTCAACGGTCTTTGCGGTATTTTTATTTGCGCCGATTATTTTTAAAGGCAAATACATCAATTTTTTTAAGCCGTTTTCTGTATAAAAAGCCGAAGCCAAAAGTCTTTTATATATTTTCTTTTTAAATTCAAGCTTTCTTTGCTCCGCCTTTTTTTCGGGGTAGCCGTCAAGCGGAAAAATGTCTATATATATTCCGTGATTTATATTAAGCCTTGACGCGCTTTTTTCTATATAGGCGGTTTCACTGTTCCGAAGCTTTGCAAATATCGCCGGAAATTCCGGGTCACTGCGGTAATCCTGAACAAAAATATTGCGGGGCAAAAGAGACGGAGCTTTTTTTAAGAACTCCTCATAATCGTCTCTCAAAAGCGCAACGTCAACATCATCGTCCCACGGAATAAAGCCTTTGTATTTGACCGCACCGAGCGCACTGCCGCAAACGAGGTAATAGCGAATTTCAAGCTTTTCGCATACGTCGCAAAAAGCTTTAAGAAGCTCAAATTCTTTTTTTTGAAGCTCTGTCAAAACATATCACCTCTGCATAAGCACTTTGCTTTTCGTTTTGAGCACTTCGTCATACAAATTCAAATAAGACTCAGTCATATTTTTTAAAGAGAATTTATCTGCCGCATGCTCGTCTTTGCGGCTTTCGTTTGATAAATACTTAACCGCCGAAATCAAAGAATCCATATCGTTGGGTTTAACCACCGCGCCGCCGAGAGCCGAGGCAACCTCCGGCAAGGCGGTCGCATCAGGGACGACAATAGGCGCGCCGCAAGCCGCTGCCTCAACGCTTGTAAGTCCCATCGTCTCCTGCACGCTGGCGTTCACAAAAACATCTGCGGCGGAATACCACTTTGCGAGCTCCTGCTGAGACTCGGTATGTTCTATGCAAATTATGTTCGGCGGAATATGAGTTGCCTGCTCACCCGTAAGACCGATTAAGACAACCTTATACTCCTCCGGCAAAGAATTTGCAAGCTTAATCATTGTGTCAAGGCCTTTAAGCTCGTCCCACACATTTGAAACACTAAGCACAATTTTTTTGTTTTTTAAACCGTATTTCAGCCTTAAATCGCTTTTGCACGGATGAAAAACGTCGAGGTCAATGCCGTTTGGGATAACCTTGACGGTTCGCTCTTTTAAGAAAGACTGCTTCACTTGCTCCGATAGCCAATGTGACGGTGTTACAAGGGTTAAATCGGGCGCGGAGAGAAACAAATCTTTTTTCTTTTTATAATTTTCTTTTGACGCGTCCTTAAAAAAGGACGCCGGGTACTGCCTTTTTTGCGGGCAGTCAAAACATCCGTCATGCCACTTTGTGCAGCCCACATTGTCATAATGCGCGCAGTGACCGGTAAATGACCAGCAATCGTGCAAAGTCCAGACAACAGGCTTTTTTTGGGATTTTATGTAAGAAAAAAGCATTTCTATATTGACATAATAGCCGTGTATATTATGAAGATGAATAACATCGGGATTAAAACTTTGAACTTCGCGCAGCCATTTTTCGGTGGCATTTTTTGAGGCAAAGCCGTGATTGTCAAAAAATTTTGTTTCCGCTATATGCTCGGCAACATCTTTTTTTGTGCCGATACGCATTGCAAATTCCGAGCAATCTTTCGGCACCGAGGCACTGCGCCCGTATGCGATTTTGCACTCGTCCCCGCGCTCCTTTAGCGCAAAGGCAAGCTGGGCGCAAATTCTGCCGGTGCTGCCTATACCGCACACCGAATTCACTAGCAAGACTCTCATAACAACAATCTCCCGATTATATTTCTTCTCCCAAAATCTTTGCTTTTTTAACAAGCTTATTTATTCTGATATATTCGTTTTTGCCGGGGCAAATATCATAAATACCCAACGTGCCGAGAATGTACCATGCCGCGGTTGCGCCGTTATCCTCATCGCCGGGGAAGCCGTCATCGCCGCTGCCGAAGCCCTCTTTGCAAAGTCTTTTTATCCAATATTCCGTCTTCTCTTTTTCACCCAAAGCGGCATAAATATACGGAATGTGAAAGCTCGGCTGATTTGAAATGGCACACTGGCCGAAATCCGCCGCCGCCATTTCGCTCATCTCATGTATTTCACGCTCATAGCCGCCGACGCCGTAAACGGGCGGAGTCGAAAACAATTCATCAAGCTTTTTGATAAGCTCCTCTTTGCCACCGTAAAGCTCTGCGAGCCCCTCTATATCGTGCGGAACGGCAAAGGAGCTTTGCCACGCGCTGCCCTCTGTGTATTCGCCGCCCCAGTCAAACGGGTCAAAATCTTCTTTCATTTTGCCCTCGGAGTCTCTTCCTCTCATAAAGCCCGTTTCTTTATCAAACAGATTTTTATAATTCTTTGAGCGCGGCAAGTATTTTTTCACAATATCGTCTTTGCCGAGCACTTTTGCAACCTGCGCTATGCAAAAATCGCCGTATGCGGAATCGAGCGTGAGATTGACGCTCTGTTTATATTTTTCTCGCGGCACATAGCCGAGTTTGACGTAATCGGATGCGCCCTCTCTGCCGAAGCGGGATTCGGGTGCGTCGTTTTCGGCATGGTTTATCATGCCCTCAAGCGCCGTTTCGAGAAGCTCGCCGCCTATTATGCCTTTAACCGCCGCATCGGCTATAACGGCATCTATAAGCGTGCTGGGCATACAGCCCCTCTCGCCTATAGACGGCCACCTCGGCAGCCAGCCGCCGTCTTTATAATCGGCAATGAAGCCCTCAAGCATTTCGGCATAGCCATCGCGGTCTATCAATGCAAGGAGCGGAAATTCGGTTCTGTATGTATCCCAAAATCCGTTGTCGGTGTATCTTACTCCGTCTCTGACAGTGCCGTCAAACGGACAGTAATGTATTTTTTTGCCGTCTGCTGTAATCTCGTACGCTTTATGAGGAAAAAGCCCCGTTCTGTACATACACGAATAAAAGGTTTTCATCTGCTCCGAATCGTCGCTCTCTATTTCAATTTTGGAGAGATATTTTTCCCATTCATCCGCCGCCGCTTTTTGAATATCGTCAAAGCTTTTGCCGGAAAGCTCCTGTCTCATATTCTCCTCTGCCTGTTCAAAGCCGATATATGACGAAGCTATGTCCGCCTCGATAATCAGGGAATTAAATGCGATATGTACACAGGCGTTTTCATCCTCATCGCCGCTGTTTATTATTTTTGTGTTTTCCGAATCTATCGGTACATTGAATTTTATAACAACATAGTTTTTAAATCCGACCGCGTTTTTGCCGACGTTGCCGGTCGTAAACACCTTAACCGTATTTTTCTCTGCGTCTATTTCGCAGCCGTGCTCTCCCCTTACTGAAAATACGGAGAGATACGGCTTTTTGCCCTGCGAAAAGCGAAGCCTTATTTTGCCGCCTCTGACACTCGGGGTCAGCTCAAATTCGGCTCTTGAACGAAGAAAATAAAGCTTTATGTAATCGGGTCCCAGAACGGCGTTTTCCGGGTAATATCCCGACCACGCATCGTCCGATTCATCGTTCAGCGGCTCAACCTGCGGTGTAAAAACAAACGCTCCGTAATCGCTTATCCACGGGCTCGGCTGATGTGTGAGTCTTATTCCCTCAAGGCACCTGTCGCCCGGGTGATAAAACCAGCTGCCTCCCTTGGTCTGCGGAGCAAATCCGAGCATGGCAAAAGGGAGCTGAGTGAGCGGCAAGGTGTTGCCGTTTGAAAATCTCGGCACGGAGCGCGTGCCTTGTTTGACGTTGACCAAAGGTAAATATTTCATATTACTGTGCATCCTTATTATTTAGATTATCCGGGTTCATGTCTATACGGTAAATTTCCTGCGATTCAATATCTATCGGAGGAATTATTATCGGCGGCATACCCGCGTTTGCGGTTATTGTTGTGACAAGCGAGCGAGCATAAGGGAAGAGCTCTTTAAAAGTCTCTACATGAAGTCTTTCTTTTGTAATTTCGCCCTCATACTGAAAAAGCCCCTGCACGGTGACGGATATTTTAAAATTGTCATTGCCGGATTTATCGTTAATATCGACCTTGAGTATTCCCTCACAGGCGTTGTTGTTTGAGTACTTTACATTGTGCGAATATTTATTTTGAAGTTCAAGCCTTGTGCCGCCCTGAAGCGTGTTTTTAAGCTGTATATTTGAAACTTTATATGCTTTCATAGCCAAGCTTTTCATAATAATGACACCCCTTTGTTGCATTTTAAAAATTTTAACACATATAAATGTTTATTGCAATGATAAAAAAACGAAAGATAAAAGTTTATCAAAAATTGATATATTTTTTTGAGATAAATTATTTACAAAAATGTTTTTATATGCTATACTTTTGCTCACATAAGAGGGAGTAACTCGCACTTATATGTGTGATGTACGGCGTCAATACGGCTGCGGCTCGCCTGCATCTTAAAGAGTGAGACTTTTATCGCATAAGCGGTAAAGGTCTTTTTTGTTGCTCAATCTAAAAAAATCGGAAGAGGTAGATTTATGAAGTATTATCTCGAATCTATGCAGTCTGTTTTTGACGATGTTAAATCAAGCGAAAACGGTCTGTCATCGCAGGAGGCGGCAAAACGCCTTGAGCAAAACGGCAAAAACAAGCTTGCCGAGGCAAAGAAAGATTCCGTCATCAAGAGGTTCTTTGACCAGATGAAAGACCCGATGATAGTTATTCTTCTCGTTGCCGCTGTTGTATCGGCTGTTACCGATATAATAGAAGCAGGTCATTTCACCCCTCCCACCGACGCTTGCATAATTCTTGTTGTTGTTATTATCAACGCGGTTCTCGGCGTTGTGCAGGAGAGTAAGGCGGAAAAGGCTGTTGAAGCACTGCAAAAAATGTCTGCCGCGACGACAAAGGTTCTGCGCGACGGCAAAACAGAAGTCATCAAAAGCGAAGACCTTGTTGTCGGCGACGTTATTTTGCTTGACGCAGGCGACGCTATCCCCGCAGACTGCCGTATTTTTGAGTGCGCAAGCATGAAGATTGAAGAAGCGGCTCTCACAGGTGAATCCGTTCCCGTAAACAAAATCGTCAACGCTCTCATGGGTCACAAAGAAGACGACGAAGTTCCGCTCGGCGACCGCAAAAACATGGCTTATATGGGCTCTACCCTCGTTTACGGACGCGGCAAGGCCGTTGTTGTAAGCACGGGTATGAACACCGAAATGGGTAAAATAGCCAACGCTATTTCTCTCACTCAAGACGGTAAGACACCGCTTGAATTAAAGCTTGAACAGCTTTCAAAGGTACTCACAAAGCTTGTTGTGGGCATTTGCATATTCATTTTTGCCTTTGACATTGTTACCAAATATTTTCTTGCAGACGCAAGACCGGAATTTTTTGACATTGCGCTTGATTCATTCATAACGGCTATTGCTCTTGCCGTTGCCGCCATACCCGAGGGTCTTGTTGCGGTTATGACGATAGTTCTCGCTCTCGGCGTTACCAACATGTCCAAAAAGAATGCGATTATCAGAAAAATGACAGCGGTTGAAACACTCGGCTGCACACAGATAATTTGCTCTGATAAAACAGGCACGCTCACGCAGAACGTTATGACTGTTGTTGACCACTTTGCAGACGACGAATTAAAGCTTGCCACCGCCATGGCTCTTTGCACAAATGCAGAGGTTGAAGACGGCAAAAGCACAGGCGAGCCCGACGAAATTGCACTTATCAACTATGCGAACTCTCTCGGCCTTAAAAAGGCCGACCTTGTAGCTGCCGCTCCCAGAGTAGGCGAAGTTCCGTTTGACTCCGGCAGAAAGATGATGAGCACCGTTCACGCGGCAGGCGGCAAATTCTTCCAGTACACCAAAGGTGCACCCGATGAAATTCTCAAAAAGTGCACACATGCCGTATTCGACGGTCATGTTGTTGAGATGACAGATGAAATCGTTGCAAAAATATCCGAAGAAAACACACGCATGGGCAACAAAGCCCTCAGAGTGTTTGCCGCTGCGTATAAAACATATGATTCCGAGCCTCAAGCCTATGAACCGGACGCACTTGAGTGCGACATGACGTTTATCGGTCTTACGGGCATGATAGACCCCGTTCGCCCCGAGGTTAAGGATGCTATTGTTGAGTGCCGCGAAGCAGGCATTACACCGATTATGATTACGGGTGACCACATCAACACCGCAAAAGCCATTGCAAGAGAGCTCGGTATTCTCACCGACGATTCACAGGCAATGATGGGCGTTGACATTGACAAATACTCCGACGAAGAATTTGAAAAGATAGTTGAAAACATCTGCGTTTACGCTCGCGTTCAGCCCGAGCACAAAACCAAAATCGTTAACGCTTGGAAGAACAAGGGCTATGTAACCGCCATGACAGGCGACGGCGTAAACGACGCTCCCTCCATAAAGAGCGCAGATATAGGCGTAGGCATGGGCATCACCGGCACAGACGTTACAAAGAACGTTGCAGACATGGTTCTTGCAGACGACAACTTTGCTACCATAGTTTCGGCTGTCGGCGAAGGCAGAAGAATTTATGACAATATCCGCAAGGCTATTCAGTTCCTGCTCGGTTCAAACCTTTCAGAGGTTCTCTCGATATTCATTGCTTCTATTCTCAACTTTACAATTCTTCAGGCTCCTCACCTCCTGTTTATCAACCTTGTTACTGACTGCTTCCCGGCTCTTGCTCTCGGCATGGAGAAACCCGAAGCGGACATCATGAGAAGACAGCCCAGAAAAAAGAGTGACGGTATATTCTCCGGCGGTCTCGGTGTAGACTGTGTTTACCAGGGCATTATTGTTACCGTTCTTACTCTTATCGCATTCTTCACCGGCGAGTTCCTTGAAACGGGCAAATGGATATTCCACAACATTCCCGACAGCAACGAGGGTATGACAATGGCGTTCTTCACCATGTCTATGTGCGAAATTTTCCACTCGTTCAATATGCGTTCACAGCGCGGCTCCTCTGTCGGCATGATGTTCAAGGGCAGCCACAACATTTATCTCTATCTTGCAAGCATTGCATCACTTATTCTCACAACAGCGGTTGTTGAGATTGACTTCCTCTCCGAGCTCTTCGGTTTCGCTCACTTGAACACCGAAGCTTATCTCATCTCTCTCGGACTTTCATTCCTTATTATCCCCATTGTTGAGATAGTAAAATGCTTCCAGAGAGCTGCAAGCAAGAAAAAGCAATAATTTTATTCCCCGGTTTTTGCCGGGGAATTTTTTTGAGTGTAAAAGCTTTTTACTTTACATTTGTAAAAAGAGCAAAAAAAATCACACAAAATTATAACATATTTCTACACGATAGCTTGACATTTTCTATTTACAGCTACAATATGTTGTGGTATCATATGTAAAATATATCTTAGGTTATTACGGCTTTGCCGTGTAATAGACAGTATTATTGAAGGGATGGTCAAAAAATGGCAAAAGAAAAAACAAATGTAAATGCAAACGGCATTTACGACGCCCGCAAGCTGGGAATACCCAAGATGCTTCTTCTCGGCTTCCAACACATGTTCGCCATGTTCGGCGCAACGGTTCTCGTACCTCTGTTAACAGGTCTTGATGTTGCGACAACGCTTTTAATGGCAGGTCTCGGAACATTATTGTTCCACATCATCGCAAAAGGTAAGGTTCCCGCATTCCTCGGTTCATCGTTCGCATTCCTCGGCGGATATGCGGCTGTTGCTCCTATGGAGAACGGATTGCCCAACACAGAAAAGCTGCCTTATGCATGCCTCGGTGTTGCATGTGCAGGTCTTGTTTACCTCATTCTTGCGACTCTCATCAAGCTCGTTGGCATAAACAAGGTCATGCGTTTCTTCCCCCCCGTTGTTACAGGACCCATCATTATAGCAATTGGTCTCGGCCTTGCAGGCTCTGCCGTAAACAACTGCAAAACGAACTGGCTCCTTGCCATTGTAGCTTTGGCTCTCGTTATCATCTTTAACGTATGGGGCAAAGGCATGGCAAAGATCATCCCCATTCTTATCGGTGTTGTCGGCTCATGTGCGGTTGCCGCAATACTCGCTCTGACAACAAGAGAGTATGTTACCGTACTTGACGAATCAGGAAAAATCGCTTCTGAATTTTATGCGGTAAACGGCATTGAACAGCTCAAGCTCTTTGACGTATCCGCATGGGCAGAGTTCAAAAACGCCGCCTGGATCGGTCTTCCCGTACATAAGAGCGAAACAATCTTCGCAATCGACTGGTCAAATAAATCTCTTATCATCAGCTCAATAGTTGCTATCGTTCCGATTTCGCTTGCCACAATGATGGAGCACATCGGCGATATTTCGGCTATCGGCGCTACCTGCGGCAGAAACTACATCAAAGACCCCGGCCTTCACAGAACACTTATCGGCGACGGCCTTGCAACATCTCTTTCGGCTGTATTCGGCGGACCCGCAAACACAACTTACGGCGAAAACACCGGTGTTCTTGCTCTTTCAAAAGTATATGACCCCAGAGTTATAAGACTTGCCGCTGTATTCGCAGTCATCCTTTCATTCTCACCCAAATTTGCGGCATTCATCAACCTTATTCCTCCCGGAATCATCGGCGGTATCTCATTTGTTCTTTACGGTATGATTTCTGCAATCGGTGTTCGCAACGTTGTTGAAAACAAGGTTGACTTCAAGAAGAGCCGTAACCTTATAGTTGCAGCTATCATTCTTGTTACCGCACTCGGTCTCGGCAGCCTTGATTTCAAAATCGGCGGAGTAGACATCAGCCTTTCGGCTCTTGCTGTTGCATCAATAGTAGGTATAGTTCTCAATGCTATACTCCCCGGCAAAGATTATAACTTTGACGAATCAGGCTATGAAAACGGCAAAGATTCCGAAGACACAAGAACTCCTGAAACCGCAGAAGCTTCGGAAAACTGATAATTTATCAATAAATTTTTTGGCAGAAAGATAATCGCGCAGATTGTCTTTCTGCTTTTTTAATAAAAAAATTATTAAATTTTGCCCTCACCGCTTGTGTATGCAAAGATAATGTTGTAGAATATTGAATGTTGTAATAAATTAAAAACGAAATTGAAGGTGAAAATCATGAGGGATGATTTTGACACAAAAGATATTCCGGTGCTTACACCGGAAGAAATAAGGCTTATAAAGCAAAGACGTCAGCAAAAAATTGACGAATTAAGCTCCGACGGGCAAGACGGCAGCGGCTTTTATTCAAGACCGACGCAAATCCCGGAACCGAAGCAGGATTTTTACACAAGACCGCAAAGAACATACAACACAGACTATGACTTTGACCCGAACGATTTTAATATTCCGAAAAGAAAAACTCAAAGAAGCGAAGAACCGCGCGAATATGAAGACGTAAAATCCGGCAAACGCGCGCAGAGAAGAGCCGACAAATACGAGGAACCGCCTAAAAACAGAAAAAAAGGCGGCTGTTTGGGCGTATGCATAATTGCACTTCTCTTGGCGGTTGTAATAGGCTTTACGGGATGTTTCGGCTATGTTTACTCTCTTATGGGCAAAACGAATTATTCCGAATCCGCCGCAAATAAATATGTATCGTCCGCAGAGCTTAAACACGACAGCAAAATAAAGAATATTCTTCTTATCGGCCTTGACGACAGCGACGGCGGAACTTCACGTTCAGACACAATGATGCTTTTGTCAATAGACACCGCCAATAAAAAGTTGAAGCTCACTTCGTTTCTTCGCGATATGTGGGTAGATATTCCCGACCATAAAAGTGCCAAGCTCAATGCTTCATATTCTTACGGCGGTGCACAGCTCACTATGGACACAATCGAATATAACTTCGGCGTTGATATAGACCACTATCTCTCCGTTGACTTTGATATGTTTAAAAGCATAATTGATGCTCTCGGCGGCATAACGGTTGAAGTTACGGAAAAAGAGGCAGAATTTATAAACAGGACCACAAGCTCCACCGTCAACGCGGGTCAGTGCCTGCTGGACGGTAAAAAAGCTTTGATATACGCCAGAATAAGAAAGCTGGACTCTGACTTTTACCGCACGCAGCGCCAGAGAAAGGTTATAACGGCAATTGTTGAAAAAGCGACCAAAACCAACCCTGTTACTCTTTTAAAAATTGTTTCTGAAATTATGCCGATGCTCACAACCGATATTCCGGCTGCGGACATGACCGTACTTGCATTTTCTTCTCTCGGTTATATTAAATATGACATAGAGCAGCTTCAGGTACCTGCCGACGATGCGTATAAATCAAAATATATTAAACGGCAATCGGCACTCGTACCCGACATTGAGAAGAACAAAAAGAATATCTACAACTTTATCTACGGTTAAGGGAGAACTTAATGCACTATATAATAATGGACCTCGAATGGAACACCACATATGCAAGGCGCATCAAAGGCTTTTTAAACGAAGTTATCGAAATTGGTGCGGTTATGCTTGATGACAACCTGAATATTATAGACGAATTCTCATGCTTTGTTAAGGCGCAGGTGGGCAAAAAGCTCAGAAGCAGTGTAAAGAGACTCACGAGCATCTCTAACGAAGACCTTGATTCGGGTATGCTCTTCACAAGAGCCATGAGCAAGTTCAGGGACTGGATAGGCAGTGAAGAAAACGTTGTTTTGACCTGGGGTGACGGAGATATAAGAGTGCTTATAGAAAACTTCAGATACCTCAACGGCATAACAACCATTCCGTTTTTAACCAACTATATTGACATTCAGATTTATGTTCAAAATATTTTAAGCATTTCAAAGGCACAGCAGATAGGTCTTTCTGCCGCCGCAGAACAGCTCGGAATAGACGAAAACAGCTTTTTTCACCACCGTGCGCTTGACGACAGCAAGCTGACCGCAGAATGCTTTAAAAAGACATTTGACAAAGAAAAATTATATGCAATGATTCAGCCGTGCGGCAACGATTTCTACGGCAAGCTCGCCTTTAAGCCTTATGCAATCAATGACCTGAGCAATCCGCTTGTCAACAAAGAACTGCTTAGCTATAAGTGTGAAATATGCGGCACAGAGGGTGAAATAATAAAGAATTGGCGGTATTCAAATCAGTTTTTCAGAGCGATATATTACTGCCCCAAATGCGGCAACCGTGCGCGTGTGGCGGTGAGATTTAAAAAATACTACGATCACATAGAGACAAAAAAGAATATATCAATAATAAAACCCGATGAGCAATAAAATAAACTGCCGTAATTTGCACCGATGATGCAAATTACGGCAGTTATATTTTTGCATAGAGGAGTTCAGCCGGCTTATCTTTTTATCAATACCAAATCCAACCAAAAAGGAAAATTCTTATAAGCCACTGAAAAAATGAATATCTTACCGTAACCTCGCAGGTTGTAGCAGATATACTCCCGCTCGTTGTAACCGCAAAGCAGGCAACAGTAGATGAGCCGACAGTATATGTATCAACATTACCGTAATCGTCTACATAAACATCACCGTCAAGCGTAACGTAAAAACTGTAAAAATCAACATCGCCTGAAGTAAGTAAAAACGGAGAATCCAAATTTTGCTCGCTCTTATAATTAAACGTCACATCCAAAGCTGTAATATCTTCGATATGGCCGTCGCATCTTGTTTCACTTACTACCGCAAAATTTCTCTCATAGCCGAGATAATTGTAATCTTCATCATATTGCTCTATTGTTATAAGTGCTATACCTTCATTAACCGCATATGCATCTGTACCGGATTCGTCAACTTCTACAACAGATTCATCACTTGAATAAACTTCAAAATATTCTGCGCCATCAAGTACATTACTCATATCCAGCAGCACTTCGCTGCCCGGCTCTGCCAAATATGTGCCGTAAATTTGCAATTCATCCAATATGTCATTTTTGTCATATTTTGCGCTTACCGTCGGTGCGCTGCCAAGCATAAATGCTGCAACAAGCAGTACCGCAACCGTTCTCAAATAAATTTTCTTCATTATATCACGCTCCCATAAACTGCATGAATATTTATTAATATAACGATCTCCCCTATGCCGATGCAAACATTCATGCTGTGAATATTATATTATCTATATAAATTTCTGTCAATAATTAAATCTCAAAACAACAATCTCATCAAAACAACTCATAAAAACAGACGCAAAGCATTAAACCTTGCGCCCGAATTTTTATTCAAATCTGACTTTATACTTTCTCAGCCAATAATCAAACTGAATAAAGTATGCTATTGTCTGCGGTGTGGTCATAAGCTGACCGTACCACGGCTGCGGATTGTCTGCCGTTAAAAGCTCCTCTAATTTTTCTCTTTTTATAAAATTTAAAAGCGGAGAGGATTTATCTTCGATTACTCCCCTGAGAAGCCGCGACACAGCATTTAAATAATGCGGATTATGCGTTTTGGGGTACGGGCTTTTTTTGCGCCACAAAACTTCATCGGGCAAAAGTCCGCGCATTGCATAGCGCAAAAGTCCTTTTTCGTAATTGTCGTGATCTTTATATTCCCACGGAACGCTGTAAAGGTATTCGACTATTCTGTGATCGCAAAACGGCACGCGGACTTCAAGAGAATTTATCATGCTCATGCGGTCTTTGCGATCAAGGAGAGTTTGCATAAACCAGTCAACATTAAGTTTCATCATTTCTGCCATGCGAGATTCGGTTTCGTCCGCATTATAAGGTTTATCTGCCGAGTTCACTGTGGCTTTATATCTCGAATAAACATAGTCGTCCGCGTCGATTTTCTGTGCAAACTCATCTTTTAAAAAGCTGTATCTGTAAGCCGTTGACTGCGCCCACGGAAAGCCGTCCGTCAGTCTGATTGTTTTGTCTCTGTACCACGGGTAGCCGCCGAATATTTCATCGGCACACTCACCCGAGAGCGCAACCGTGCCGTACTTTCTTATATTCTCACAAAGCAGCAGCATTGACGAATCAACGTCTGCCATACCGGGCAAATCGCGCGCGTCCACGGCAGAGAACAGCGCGTTCACAAGCTCCGGCGTGTCAATAATACACCAGTGATGCTCGCACGAGAGATAATCGGACATGACGTTTATATAGTGAGGGTCGCTGTTAGGCTGGAACCTGCTCTTTTTAAAATATTTTTCGTTGTCAACATAATCGACAGAAAAAGTTTTAAGCGTCTCCCCTCTCTCTTTAAAGTAATTATTGCTGACAGAAGAGATTAAGCTCGAATCCAGTCCGCCGGAGAGGAATGTGCAAAGCGGAACATCCGAAACAAGCTGACGTTTTATTGCGTCACACACAAGAAAACGCACCTTTTCGGCCGTCTGCTCAAAATTATCGGTGTGCTCCTTATAGCACAGCTGCCAATAGGGTCTTAGCTTCAATCCGTCATGAGAATATGTGCCGCAAAATGCGGGTTTTATCTCTTCTATACCCTTAAACACGCCGCAGCCGGGTGTTCTGCCGGGGCCTATAAGCATTATTTCGCTCAAAGAGTTAATATCCATAACAGGCTCTATCTCGGGGTGGCAAAGCATAGCTTTTAATTCTGATGCAAATACAAATCCGCTTTTTACCTTTGCAAAAAACAGCGGTTTTACGCCCATTCTGTCTCTGGCAAAAAACAGCTCCTGCTTTTTCTCCTGCCAAATTGCAAAAGCATATATGCCGTTAAACATATTCACGGCATACTCGCCGAACTCGGCAAATGCTTTCAGCACCACTTCGGTGTCGGAATGACCGCGAAACTCCACGCCGTGTGAAAGCAGCTCGTTTTTAACCTCCTGCGTGTTATAAAGTTCGCCGTTATAGGCGATGATATATTTTTCTTTTTCCGTCTCATATATCATAGGCTGACAGCCGTTTTCAATATCTATAACAGCCAGCCGCCTATGCACCAAAGCCGCCGAATTTGAAAAATATTCGCCGTGTTGGTCGGGTCCTCTGTTTTTCAGCGAGTCTTCCATTTTCAAAAATGAAGATTTATATTTAAGCAGATTTTCACTGAATGATACCTGCCCTGCAATTCCGCACACGCTATCACCTCATTTGATTTTACGGCTGTTGCGCCATAATAAGCTTATGTATTTGACGAGCCTTTATACTTCTCTTTTGTGGCAAGTCCGCCCCTGATGTGCCGCTGTGCTTTGTTGATTTCGAGCACCTTTCGCACATCGGCATAAAGATCCGGTTCAATGTTTTTAAGCCTTTTGGTAACATCCATATGTACTGTGGATTTTGACACTGAAAAAGCCTTTGCGGCGCTTCTTACGGTTGCTCTGTTTTTTACTATGTATTCGCCGAGCTCTACGGCGCGAATATCAACAGCATCTGTCAAAAAAAATCCCCTCCCGTATTCATATCGTTAATAGATATGCTTCGGAAGGGGATATTATGATTTATAGGTTATTTGGTTTTGCTCTCGGCAGTTGCGACAAAGCTTATTTTGTAAGTGCCGTAAGCCCAGCAGGAATCACAGTCTTTTAAAAGTATAGGCAGTTCCACAGTATTTCTGCCCTCTTTAATACTTATTCCGCTAAGGTCTATTCTTGCATTGATGCCGTTTGCCGCAAGAGCGGAAAGCTCCGAGTCACTGCCGTAAACGGTTACGTTTGATATGCGCGAAGAGGTGAATTTCACAGTGTATCCCTCCGGCGCATTAGAAACCGAAATATTATCTGTCGATATGCTGAAATTTGAAGATTTCGCATCAGGTGCGGTAAATCTGACATACACGGAGGAAACGGAGTTTTCTGTGGTTTTCACTCCCTCAACCTCCGAGAGATTAAACTCAAAGGAATTTTCGCCGGGCTTGATTTTTGAAAAGCTTATTGTTCCGACATCAAGAGTTTTGTAATCGGTACCGTTTTGCAGAATACCCACGCTCACATTTGACGGAGAGCAGGTGTAGTTAAGCTGATTTGTAACATAGTTTGCAGGGGAATCCGTAAACTTCACCGCAACGGGGATATTTACAAGCTTATAAACAGGTATTGTCACTGCGGCGTTTACGTTGCTTTCACCGTCTATGGTAACGTATTTTAATGATGAGCCGTCTTTTTTAATTGCTTTCAGCGCAACGTTAAATGCCTTGCTCTGAGTCAGCTCTTCATCAAGCTTCAGGTCTGCAACAACAGAGTCAAGCTGTGAAATTTCAAGAGCCGGACCTGCCACCTGAACGGTCTTTTTATCCATAATATAGTCATCGCCCGCAATATAGCCGTCGGGTACAATATCCACTGCGTCAACATTGACGATAATGTTTGCCTGTGTTTCGGCATATTCGTCAAAATAGACGTTTATAAAGCTTTCGGATATGCTTTTTATCGTAAAATCCGCAGACTCATTTGCCTTTGAAACTTTAAGCTGCAAAGCGTGAGTGCCGGCCGATGTTACAAGTGCGGTAGAAGCGGTAACATTAAAATCGCTTGCCGAAAGGAGCTTGCCGCCGACAACATATCTGCTGCCGCTGACGGTTATATCAACCGTATATGCCGTGTCGCCGAACATACGAAGACCGTATTGGTCGGGTACGCTGTTTTCCATCTCGATTTTAACAGGCACGTCTTCTACAACAACCTCTGTCTCGGGTGAAAAAGATATACACACCGCCGCCCAAAAAACAACGGCTATAATTACCGAAATCACAAGAAGAAAGCGATTGTCTGAAAACAGCTTGTGCAAATTAAACTTTTGTTTTTTACTGCTCTTTGCCATTGCCGTTCACGTCTCCTCCCTGCTTTTTTTGCTTAAATTTCTTTACCTTTTCCATTGCAACAGGGGCAAAATATGTCAGCAGCCGCTCCATAAGAATACCGTCGGATATATTGCGCTCAAGGCTGCCCTTGTGGGCGATTGAAATTTGCCCTGTTTCTTCGGATACAACTATTATAACCGCGTCACACTGCTCGCTAAGGCCGATAGAGGCTCTGTGCCTTGTGCCGAGGTCGCTGCTGAGATTGGTGTTTTGCGTGAGCGGAAGTATACAGCCTGCGGCGCAGACCCTGCCGTCTCTTATTATAACCGCGCCGTCATGAAGCGGAGAGTTGGGGAAGAAAAGGCTGCCTATAAGCTCTTTTGTCACTTTAGCGTCAACAGATGTTCCGCTGGCTACAATGTCGTTGAGCGTAAGGTCTCTTTCAATAACAATCAACGCCCCGATTTTTTTCTCGCTCATGTCATAGCATGCCTTGCAAATCTCAAGCATTGCCTTTTTTTGCCTTTCGTATGCCGCGCCCTGCCTGTCAAAACCGAGCATTCGCAAAATCGAAAATCTGCTTCTGCCGACGCTTTCGAGAGCATGGCGAAGCTCCGGTGCAAAAAGAATGATAAGCACGATTATAAAGTTGCTCATCAACGTTTTAAACAGGTATGTTGTAGCCTGCATACCGAGAAGATTTACAACAAAATATGCCGCCAACAGCAAAATAATGCCCTTGACAACGTGCAATGCGCGGCTCTCGCGCATAAATTTTATTATTTTATAAACCAAAAGGGCAACGAGCAAAATATCTATCGTATCCACAACAAAGTTGTAGGACGAAAACAGAGCGCCGAGTCTGCCCCATATATCTGATAAATTAGTAAAAAAATCGTTCATTTTAAGCTCCCAACATAAACCTTTGATTATCCCCTGCCGTCAATTTAATTTTATCACACATTACTTTTCATTGCAACGGGAATTTTGGCACAAATTGTATCAATCCCCGTTAATAATGCAAACCGCATGAGCCGAAATCCCCTCGCCGCGGCCCGTGAATCCGAGCTTTTCTTCGGTGGTTGCTTTGACGTTTATTCTGCCTATATCCGTTTCGCAGGCAGACGCAATATTCTCTCTCATTTTTTCTATATACGGTTTCATTTTTGGCTTTTGAGCTATAACGGTGCAGTCTATATTGCCAACCGAGTAACCCTCTTTTTTAAGCCTTGAAACAACTTGCTTCAAGAGAGCCAAACTGTCCGCCCCCTCAAATTTGGGGTCATCGTCCGGGAACATTCCGCCGATGTCGCCCATTGCAGCCGCGCCCAAAAGCGCGTCGCTGACGGCATGAAGAAGCACATCGGCATCGGAGTGACCGAGAAGCCCTTTTTCATAAGGTATTTCAACTCCGCCGATTATGAGCTTTCTGCCCTCGGTGAGCACATGAACATCGTATCCGTGACCTATTCTCATATATTCTCCGCCTTTCAAAGCGAGTTTATCGCCGTTTTGTAATCGTCATAAGTCATATAGGAATTTATAATATCAAGCATTGCGTTTGTTGTGAGTCTCTCGGGCAAATCCAGATATTTTAAAAGGGCAAGTCTTTTTTCTTTACTGCCGTCGCTGCCCGTGAGCCCGTCAAAATAAAAATCGTTTTTGGTGACGACGCGTCTTTTTTCTTCGCCGCTGTCACGGCAAACAACCCCTGCTTTTGCGAGTGCTTCTCTGATTATATCTGCCGAAACGCCCTCAACGCCGAGCTTGCCCTCTTTGGAAGAAACGGCCTTGCGCTTCTCTTTGCCGTAGACATCGGGAATGTAGGCGTTGATAATTTTATTGTGCGGAACAATATTGCCGATAAAATTCCTTATGACAAAGCCTGCCGAATCGCTGTCTGTCAGCACAACTATTTCTTTATTTTCGGCGAGCTTTCTTAAAAGCTTCTGCTTCTCTTTATCTTTAAAAATTGAAAAGCCCTCTGTCTCTATTATGACCGCATCTATGAGCGAGGAGAGCTTTATTTTATCGTATCTGCCCTCTACAACTATTATTTTATCTGTTTTCAGCATACTTCTTCTCCGTTGGCTATGAGAAAAAGCTTCATCATGGCTTCTTCCAAAATAATTCTGCCGTCAACAGATGTTGACTTTAAGCTTTCATCCGCCTGCGATAATATATCAAGGCTCTTTCTGAGCTGTGAGATTGACATTCCCGAAGCATTTTTTGCGGCATTTCTCAATCTGAAATCGTTTTTGCCGTAGTTGAATATTTTTGCCGCGTCTTCTGCCCTGTGGCCGCCAGCGAGTGCGACCTTGGCTCTGTACATATCAATATAGGCAGTAATTATCGTTGCAAGAATAAATATCGGCTCTTCTCTTTGCTTTATCAAAGAATCGAGTATCGAATACGCCTTGCCGCTGTTGCCTGCCACAAGATTTTTTGAAAGCTCAAAAATTCTGACCTCTGCGGTTTTTACCGTTACGGCGTCTATATTTTCTCTTGTGATTTCGCCGCCCGAGGCATTGGCGCAAAGCTTTTCAAGCTCGTTAATGACGTTTGACATATCGTCACCCGTCAAAGATATAAAATAATCGGCAAGCGCGGAGCTTATTTTTAAGTTTCTTGACTGTGCGCCTTTTATAACATAACGTGAAAGCTCCTGCCTGCTCATTTTATCAAGCTTTAAGGTACTGCCGTATTTATTAAAAGCTGTAATGAGTTCTTTCCACCCCTTGCCGTCGGCGTCCGAAGTCAAAAGGCATATTATTACAACGCAGGTTTCGGGGATATCGGAAACGAGAGACAAAAGCTCTTTTTTATCACTCTCGCCGAGCTCCGACGCTTTGAGGTCTTTTATAAGAACACAGGTGCGCTCGCTCATCATAGGCAAAGCCTGTGCCGCCATAGATACTTCTTTTATATCAATGCCTTTGCCGTCAAAGACGTGCAAGTTAAAATCGGCAAAATCTTTGTCAACGCATTTTTGCAACAAACGTTCCATATAACAACGCTTCAGGTAGCTTTCGTTGCCGTATATAAAATACAGCCTGTCAAATTCACCCGATCTCAATTGAGCTTTGAGATCTGCAAGAGTAATTGCCGGCATACGCTTCAACCTCCTTCGCTGAAAAATTTAATGTTGTCTTTTCTTATATCAACACCGATAAGTTTATAATCGGCAACCGAGTATATATTTTGAGCTTCTTTTGATATTTCACGGCATACGTCCGCCGCTATTTCATCACTTGAAGAAATTATCACATTTTTAAATCCGCCGATGTCAAAATTCTGCGGCAAATAATATGAACATATGAGAACATCCGCTTCAAGGCATTTTTCGGGTATCGCCTGTTCCGAAGCGCAGTCAAAAAGCACAAGCAAATCCGTATTGCCGAATACACAATAGGCATATGCCGCACCGCCGTTTCGGCAAAATTCAACCGACGCGCCCTCCCACGGGTTAAGGCAAAATGCAGACGATACGGTAGCTTTGCCGTAAGCTTCGGAGCAAAAAATCCGCTTAAATTCAAAATCTTTTATAATTTCATCTGCCGAATAAGAGTTATGACGTTCCGTATTCGGAACAAGCAAAAAGTCTAAATCCTTGTTTTTAATATTGTCCTTTATATTTTGAACACTGTCATAATCAGAACCGCCGCAGCCGAGTACAAACATCTTGCTGTTATTTTCTACGGTTACGCATATTCCGTCGCCGACATTCAAGGCAGATATTCTTGTAAGCGAATGAGAATACACGGCATAAAAGGAGCCGGTGACAATACATATGCACACCGCAAGTGCAACCGCGGCTCTCACTGCGCGCCGCCTTTGATTTATCAGAATAAAACAGCATACCGTGCCCGAAAGCGCAAGCACTGCCGCAGAAACAAAGAATATATTGTCTGTTCCTATAAACGCATATTTAAGATGTGACAGCCTTTGAGTCACTGCAATAACATATTTCGACATCAGTCCGCACACAAGAGCAAATGCCTTGCCTATTGAAGAAAACGAAAAGGTAAGTGACGAGAACCCGGCGCACACCATAAGCACAGTTGACGGAAAAGATACAAGCAAATTTGTCAGCGGTGAAACAAGGCTTATGCCGCCGAACACTGCCGTATTGACAGGGAAAGATGCCGCCATGGCACAAATTGATATTGCCGCTACCGAAAGAACTGCTTTGACAGCCCGTCTTAATACTTTTGGCTTTATTCTGTCTGCATAGCGAAGATAAAAATGCTCAATCGGCTTAAAAATGAGCAAAATCCCGAGTGTTGAACTGAAAGACAACAGCAGCGACACGCTCGCCGAAGAAAACGGATTTATTGCCATCAAAACCGCAGTTGCCGCGCCGAGAGAATTGACCGGGTCGCTTTGCCGAGAAAACAAGTTGCCTAAAAGCATTATAATCAGCATAAAACCCGCACGGCTCACAGACTCCGTAAATCCTGTAAGAGCCATAAAGAACACCGTGAAAATAATCACCGTCAAGGAGCTTAAATTTCTGCGTATTTTCAAATGAGAGAGAATATAATAAAGCCCCATCGCCCATATTGAAAGATGAAGACCCGACACCGCGAACAAATGCGACACTCCCGAAACGGCGAACGCATTTTCTGTTTTGTCACTTATCCCCGAGGTATCGCCCAATAGCATGGCTATGGCAACCGCTCCGTTTTCATTGGGCAAATTGTAATAAATTCTGCTTCTTATGTTATCCCTTATATTTTGCAAAAACCGTTCTGTGCTGTGCGGCGGGCTTTTTACGGAGGTTATGTTTAAATCCGGCTCATAAAGATACGATATGAGATATACGCCGCGCGAAAGATTCATTATTTCGCTTGTTTTATCTTGTGCGGAAACAGGCATAACCTTTGAGGTGAAGCCGATCGTGTCGCCCGTTTCTGCATTTATCAGCGTGTTTGAGCTAAGGCGCATTTTGACCTTTATCTTTTCGCCGTCAAGAGACTGCGTCTTTAAGGTATAGATTACACCGGAATCTTTACTTTGCGCTTCACTTGTTATTTTTGCCGTAATTTTAACATTATCACCAACGTGAGACTGTGCCTTTTCTAAACCGAAAACAAAGTTTGCCGTCAGAACCGAACCGCAAAAAATCAGTGCCGCGCAAAGATACATGGCAACAATCCGATTTCTGAAGCTTTTTGAAAACAGCGCAATAATCAACAAGACCGAGCCTGCGGCAAGCGAGGCAACGCCGCACCCGAAGATAAATCCCGTTAAAACAGAAACGAGAGACACTGCGAGCGACACGAAGCCTATCACTGTCATAGGTCGGTACTTGAAGTAATTCATAAATTATTTAAAGAACAAGGGAAGCTTCTCAAGGAAGATAATGTCGTCTCTGTCTGCCGCGTCTCCCTCTGCGAGAACGGCAGCTTTGCCGACGATATTGACGTCGAACTCAGCCATAAGTTTTTCGACTGCGGCAAGCGATTCGCCAGTTGAGATAACATCATCAACAACAAGAACCTTTTTGCCTCTCATCTGCTCGCCGTCTGCTCTGTCAAGAATAAGAGTCTGAACATCGGTGGTGGTTATGGATTTAACATGTACCGTAACGGGGTCTGTCATATAGACCTTGGGCTTTTTGCGAATTACAAAGTATTTTTTGCCCGACTGCCTTGCAATTTCATAAGCAAGCGGTATGCTTTTTGCCTCGGGTGTTACGATATAGTCAAAGTCCGGGCACTTTTTAATTATTTCGGACGCGGCGGCTATTGTAAGCTCCACATCGCCGAAAATGATGAATGCGCCTATATCAAGATGCTCGTTTACCGGGCAAAGAGGAAGTTCTCTTTCAAGTCCGGCTATTTTCATTTTATGTACTGCCATAATTTTAACCTCCGTTATATATCAGCCTGCCGGCCATGTAAATTCTCTGCCGCCCATAAGGTGAAAATGAAGATGTTTCACCGTTTGACCGGCACTGTCGCCGCAGTTGTTTACTATTCTGAATCCGTCGTCTAAGCCCTCTGCCTTTGCTATTTTTGCCGCGACCTCAAAAATGTGAGCCACAACGGCACTGTTGCTCTCGTTTATATCTTTGGCAGAAGCTATGTGCTCTTTTGGAACAATGAGTATGTGCACGGGAGCCTGCGGGTCAATGTCTCTGAAAGCAAAGACCGTGTCGTCCTCATACACTTTGTTTGACGGAATTTCTCCGCCGATTATTTTGCAAAAAAGGCAATCCATAAATATCCTCCTATTTAATAAAAGACTTAACTATCTCTGCCGCCGCAGTGAGTGCTTCGTCTATTTTAGCGGTGTCTTTTGCGCCTGCCATTGCGAAGTCCGGCTTTCCGCCGCCGTTGCCGCCTGCAAGCATTGCAACCTGCTTTACCACTGCGCCTGCTTTTACGCCCTTGGCTATTGCTTCGCTGCCGCAGGACACTGCGAAATTCGCCGTACCCTTTGCGGAATTGAGAGCCGCGATAACGGCAACTACATTGTCACCCTCTGCCTTTGCCTTGTCGCAAAGCTGGCGAAGCTCGTCAACCGAAACCTCGCCTGCCGAGGCGGTGATAAGCTTAATGCCGTCTATATCTTTTGCGTTTTCAAACATATTGCCCGAACGAAGCTCGGTAAGCTCCGATGTGAGAGATTTTATTTCTTCGTCCTTTTGTTTAATCTCGGCGGCAAGAGCTGCGGCTTTTTTATCAAGCTCCGAAGGATTGCTGATTTTAAGAGCCTGTGCCGCATTACCGAGAACGGAATTAAGGTTTTTGATATAGTTAAGCACTCCTGTGCCCGTTACGCCCTCTATACGGCGAACGCCTGCAGCAACACTTGACTCTGAAATAATCTTGAACAATCCGAGGTTGCCGCTGTTTGAAACATGAGTACCGCCGCAAAGCTCGGTTGAAAAATCACCGGCTCTGACAACTCTGACTATATCGCCGTATTTTTCGCCGAAAAGAGCCATGGCTCCGAGTTTTTTCGCTTCGTCAATGGGCATTTCGGTCATGGTGACATCATGTGCGCCGAGAATGAACGCATTGACATCGTTTTCTACTTTTTCAAGCTCCTCTTTTGTAAGAGCCGCAAAATGCGAAAAGTCAAATCTGACGGTGTGCTCGTTTACAAGCTGACCTGCCTGTTCAACGTGAGAGCCGAGATTTTTTCTGAGCGCAGCCTGAAGAAGATGTGCCGCCGTGTGATTTCTTGCGATAGCGGCGCGGCGCTCTGTGTTGACTTCTGCACTCACTTCGTCGCCGAGTGAAGCACTCTCGCCCGAAACAATTTCGCCGTGGTGAAGATAAACGCCGTCGTTTGTTTTGGTGGTGTCTCTGACCTCGAAAACAAAATTGTCGTTTTTGAGAACGCCCGTGTCGCCTACCTGACCGCCGCCCTCTCCGTAGAACGAGGTCTTATCAAGAGCGATAACCGCCTGAACACCCGGTTCAAGGAACTCTGCCCTCTCGCCGTCTGTGATTATAGCAATGATTTTGCCTTTGCACTGAGTGCTGTCATAGCCCTTAAATTCGGTTGAAGCAATGCCTTTTGTCACAACACCCGCAACATCCCAGCCCTCTTTGCCTGCGCCCTTGTGGGCTTCTCTTGAGCGCTTTCTCTGCTGAATAACAAGCTCCGAGAATTTCTCTTCGTCAACCGTCATGCCTTTTTCCGAGAGTATCTCTTTTGTAAGATCAAGCGGAAAACCGAATGTATCCGAAAGCTTGAATGCGTCCTCACCGCTGAGAACGCTTGATTTTGACTGCTCAATCATTTGCGAGAGCTGAGCAAGACCTGCGTCTATCGTTCTGCCGAAGTTCTCTTCTTCTGTCTGTATAACCTTTATTATGAAATCGTGTTTTTCTTTAAGGTTCGGATATGCGTCGCCGCTGTCTTTTATAACGGTTTCGCAAACCTCGGAGAGGAAGGGTCTGTCGATACCGAGAAGTCTGCCGTGGCGTGCGGCACGTCTTAAAAGTCTGCGTAAAACATAGCCTCTGCCTTCGTTAGAGGGCATTACGCCGTCGCTTATCATAAATGTTGTGCTTCTGATGTGGTCTGTGATAACTCTGAGCGAAACATCTTTTTCTTCATCGTCATGGTAATTTACGCCTGCGATTTTCATGATGTGTTTCATTGTGTTTTGAATTGTGTCAACCTCAAAGATGTTGTCAACATCCTGCATTACGCAGGCAAGTCTTTCAAGACCCATACCTGTGTCGATATTGGGCTTTGCAAGGCGCGTGTAGTTGTTGTGGCCGTCATTTTCAAACTGAGTGAAAACAAGATTCCAAACCTCAACATATCTGTCGCACTCACAACCAACCTTGCAATCGGGTTTGCCGCAGCCCTTGTCGGGTCCGCGGTCAAAATATATCTCCGAACAAGGGCCGCAGGGGCCTGCGCCATGCTCCCAGAAGTTATCTTCTTTACCGAATCTTACCATATGAGAGGGGTCAACGCCGACCTCTTTTGTCCAGATGTCATATGCTTCATCGTCTTCGGTATATACGCTGACATAGAGCTTGTCCTCGGGCATTTCGAGAACCTTTGTGAAAAATTCCCACGCCCAAGCGGTTGCCTCGCGTTTAAAATAATCGCCGAACGAGAAGTTGCCGAGCATTTCAAAAAAAGTGCCGTGACGTGCGGTTTTGCCGACATTATCAATATCGGGTGTGCGTATGCACTTTTGGCAGGTGGTTACTCTGTTTCTCGGCGGAGTAATTTCGCCTGTGAAGTATTTTTTCATCGGCGTCATGCCGGCATTTATCAAAAGAATACTCTTATCACCCTGCGGCACCAAGGGAAAGCTCGGCAAACGCAGATGACCCTTACTCTCAAAAAATGAAAGATATTTTTCTCTCAGTTCGTTAAGTCCTGTCCATTGCATAATAAAAACTCCTTAAAAAAAATAAAGATACCCCATGCTACATTTCGGGACGGAATAAACCGCGGTACCACCCGAATTGTGCACAAAGCACCTCTCTTACCCTTAACGCGGGCAACGTGCGGTTCGTCACCGCAGGCTCCGGGGCGGCAAGCGCAGTTTGTTTTATGAACGCGGCTCTCAGCCGTGGCCGCATTTCTCTGTGCTGCAAAAGGCGCATAACCCCTTCAATGCCGATATAATATTAACATTAAAATTATAAATCATATGTGTATTTTTGTCAACCGAAATAAAGCTTTATTTGCCTTTATACGAGACATTTTTTCCGTCGGTTTCAAAAATAACCGTTCCGAGCAAATCGGTTCTGTAATATGTTAAGCCGTAATCGTCAAGCCGCTTTATAAGCTTTTGGTTCGGGTGAGAATAGCTGTTGCCCGCGCCGACCGAAATTACTCCAGCCTCGGGGCTTACTGCCTCCAGCCATTCGGAGCTTGTCGCACCCGCGCTGCCGTGATGGCCGATTTTTAAAACATTGCTTTTAAGAGAGGAATAGTTGTTTTGCATTATGCTCTCTTCCTCGTCAAAAGAGCAGTCGCCCGTTATGAGAAAGGAAGTTTCGCCGTATTCCGCCTTTACGACGACAGACATATTGTTAAGATCCTCGTCCTGCCTGCAAGGGCCGAGTATGTTAAGCTTTATATCGCCCATAGAATATGTGCTGCCTGCTTCGGCGGCGATTATTTCGTCCGCATTTTCCCGTGCCGAGAGCAAAAACTTTTCATAAGTTTTGGTTGTGGGTATGTTTATTTCGCTGAGCTTCGGCATTATGAGCTTGTCGGCGTGAAATTCTGACAAAACCTCCGCCATGCTGCCCATATGATCCGAGTGAGGGTGAGTCATAATACAGTAATTTATTTTGTCAACACCGAGTGAGCGAAGATAATTTATAACAGTCTGCGCCTTATAGGCTTCGCCCGTGTCTATAACAGTAACACCGTATTCTTTTGAATAAATAACCGTGCAGTCGCCCTGTCCTACATCAACGAAGTGAACCGAAACGTCACCCGACACGGCAGGCGGGCTGTTAACGCCGCTGTCTTTATATAATTTATCCCATGTGCCGTCCGATATTCTTGTGATAAGCGCAATGAGAACTGCCGCGCAGATAACGACAACAGTTATGATTTTTTTATCTTTTTTTGAACTTCTTTTTGCCATACTGCGCCCCTCCCCTGTTATTGCCGCTCTTTTGGTTTCTCTTGTCTCGGCTGCCGTTTGAAAGCGGCTTTATAAGGCATTTATCCGAAAATCCTATAAGGTCGTTTCTGCCGGCAATGTGAAGAGCCTTTGCGACAAGCTCTCTGTTTTTAGGGTCATAATACTGCAAAAGAGCGCGCTGCATTGCCTTGTCTTTCGGGTCTTTTGCGACATAGACCTCCTGCATGGTGTACGGGTCAAGCCCCGTGTAGAACATACAGGTAGAAATTGTGCCGGGTGTGGGGTAAAAATCCTGCACCTGCTCGGGTCTTATATGTCTTTTTTTGAGAAAGACCGCAAGCTCAACAGCGTCTTTAAGCGTTGAGCCGGGGTGAGATGACATCAAATACGGAACAAGATACTGCTCCTTGCCGGCATCATCGCTCAGCTCAAAATATTTTTTTGAAAACTCGACATAAGCCTCTATATGCGGTTTACCCATTTTATCGAGTACCGCCGCCGAACAATGCTCCGGCGCAACTTTAAGCTGACCGCTGACGTGATATTTAACAAGTTCTCTGAAGAATGTATCGTCCGGGTCTTTCAGCATATAGTCATATCTTATGCCCGAACGGACAAAAACTTTTTTGACCTTCGGCAAGCTTCTGACCGTGCGTAAAATATCAAGATATTCGCTGTGATCCGCTTCAAGAGCCTTGCAGGGAGTGGGAGCAAGGCATTTTTTGCCCTTGCACAAACCGTGCTCAAGCTGTTTTAGGCATGAGGTGCGTCTGAAATTTGCGGTGGGGCCGCCTATATCGTGTATGTATCCTTTAAAATCGGGAAGCGTTGTTAAAAGCTTTGCTTCTTTCACAACCGATTCTTTGCTTCTTGTTGTTATAAAGCGTCCCTGATGGAACGCGAGCGAACAGAAATTGCACGCGCCGAAACAGCCGCGGTTGTGGGTTATCGAAAATCTTACCTCTTCAATCGCCGGCACTCCGCCGAGTTTTTCATAACAAGGGTGATAGGTTCTCTCATAAGGCAGAGAATACACCCAGTCAAGCTCCTGTTGTGTGAGTGGCGGCATAGGAGGATTTTGCACAAGCATTTTGCTGCCGTGACGCTGTTTAACGGTCTTGCCTCTTATATGGTCCTGCTCGTCCTGCTCTATTCTGCAAGAGACGGCATATTCTTTTTTGCTTTTAAGGCAGTTTTCGTATGACGGGCACTCTTTGCCCTCATACGGGGTTTCTGTAACATCGCAGACATAGCAAGTGCCTTTAACGTCGCGAATATCCGAAATATTTTCTCCGTTAGAGAGTCTGCGGCAAATTTCTATCATCTGATTTTCGCCCATACCGTAGACGAGCAAATCCGCCTGCGAGTCAAAAATTATCGAACGTCTGATTTTGTCGTCCCAATAATCATAGTGGGCAAATCGGCGCAGAGAAGCCTCAAGTCCGCCGATTATAATGGGAACATCGTGATAAGCTTCTCTTATTTTATTGCAGTAGACCGTAACGGCTCTGTCGGGGCGAAGCCCCATAATTCTGCCGGGCGAATAAGCGTCTTGGCTTCTTTTTTTCTTGGCGGCGGTGTAGTGCGCCACCATTGAGTCTATGTTGCCGGAGCTTACCAAAAATCCGAGACGCGGTCTGCCGAAGCATTTAAAATCCTCGGTTGTTTTCCAATTCGGCTGGGCGAGAACCGCCACACGGTAGCCCTCTGCTTCGAGCACGCGTGTGATTATAGCCGCGCCGAAGCTCGGGTGATCGACATAAGCATCACCCGTAACATAGACAAAATCCACTTCGTCCCATCCGCGTTCTTTAACTTCTTTTGTGCTTATGGGTAAGAACAAGGCTTTAACCTCCGTAATTATTCATCGTCTTGACCATACGGCTTTTCGCGTGCGGGTGAAGCGTTACCGAGAGCGTTCATCTCCATCCACTGCTGCTTTGAGATAAGCACTTTTCTGGGCTTACTGCCCTCAAAGGGGCCTACAACACCCTTTTCTTCGAGTGCGTCCATAAGTCTTGCCGCTCTCGCATAGCCGAGTTTAAGTTTTCTTTGCAAAAGAGTGGTTGATGCCATCTGATTTTCGACGATGACCTCTATTGCTTTGGGCAGCATTTCGTCCGAAGAGTCGGAATCGCCCGAATCCTCGGAAGCGGCAGGCTTTTTCTTTTCCATAGCCGCCTGGCGCTCGATTTCTTCCATAACCTGATCGTCATACGAGCTGCTCTCTTGCTCTTTAATGAAGTTTACTACATTTTCGACCTCGGTGTCCGAAAGGAAACAGCCCTGAACACGCACGGGCTTTGAAACACCGACAGGGTTAAAGAGCATATCGCCGTTGCCGAGAAGCTTTTCCGCACCGGAGGCGTCAATAATCGTTCTTGAATCGACCTGCGAAGAAACGGAGAGCGCAATTCGGCTCGGAATATTCGCTTTAATGATACCTGTGATAACATTGACAGAAGGTCTTTGTGTTGCGATAACAAGGTGCATGCCTGCGGCACGCGCCATCTGTGCAAGGCGGCAGATAGAATCTTCTACCTCGTTCGGCGCAGCCATCATAAGGTCAGAAAGCTCATCTATAAAGATAACGACCTGCGGCATGACCTCAAGAGTGTCGTCTTCTCTCGCAAGGCGGTTATAGCCCTTTATATCGCGCACGTTCTTTTCGGAGAACATCTTATATCTTTTGAGCATTTCGGTAACTGCCCAGCCGAGCGCACCCGCCGCTTTTCTCGGGTCCGAAACAACGGGAACGAGCAAATGCGGTATGCCGTTATAAACCGTGAACTCAACCTGTTTCGGGTCAATCATCAAAAGCTTGACCTCATCCGGTGAAGCGTTAAAAAGTATGCTGACTATCATCGCGTTAAGGCAAACGGATTTACCGGAGCCGGTAGTACCCGCAATGAGCAAGTGAGGCATTTTGGCAAGGTCCGCGATTATTGTTTCGCCCGTTATATCCTTGCCCAAGGCGACCGAAAGCTTGCTTTTTTCTACCTGTGTTTTATACTGGGCGGTCTCGACTATTTCTCTTAATGAAACAGTCGCTCTGTTTTTGTTTGGTATTTCTATACCCACTGCCGATTTATTAGGTATCGGTGCTTCTATTCTGACGCCAGAAGCGGCAAGAGCCAGGGCAATATCGTCTGAAAGACCCGTGATTTTGCTGATTTTAACGCCCGGGGCAGGCTGAAGCTCATATCTTGTAACGGACGGACCGCGGCAAATATCAACAAGCTTTGTTCTGACGCCGAAGCTTGTGAGAGTATCCTCAAGCTTTTGTGCATTGAGTTTTAATTCCTGGTCATAGTTCATTGCCCTTGAATTGTCTGCGTGAGCAAGGCAGTCAAGAGTCGGTTTTCTGTATATTTTAACAAGTGCCGGAATGTTTGCGGCAGGCTGCTTTTCTTCTTTTGCCTGCGGCTGTTCGGCTTTGGCTTTTTCTTCTCGTTTAGGCTTTTCCTCTGCGTCTTTAGGCTCTGCACGGGTGATGTTCACGGGAGCAACAGGCTCCTGCGGCGTGCTCATACTGCGGATTATATTGTCGATATTTTCCTCCGCCTCTTCCTTTTGTGCATTGCCTGCAAGCTCCTCGACAAATACGGTATCGTCATCGTCCTGCTCCTGCTCTTTTTCCTCACCTATCGGCGACACTGCGGCAGGACCCACATCAATGGGCACAAACTTTCTCTTTTTGACGGGCGGAACGGAAAATTCCTTTTGCTCTTCACGTTTTTGTCTCTGTTTTTCCATTTCTCTGCCGATTTTTTCTTCTGTATACGAGCCGACCTTTTTAACGGGCTTCGAGAAAAAGTTGAACGCGCTGATAAGCGTTGTGCCGGTTAAAAGCATAAGAATCAAAAGAGCGAGAACGATAAGGATAATAAGTGCGCCTGTTTTGCCTGCGAGAGCGTCGAGTCCGCCGCCGATAACCGCACCAAGAACACCGCCGCTTTTGGCTGTGACGGCCATACGCTCGTCCCACACATATTCTATCTGCTCTCCGAGATCGCCGACCGAAACATTATCCCATGCGACATGGACTATGCCCGACAAAAATGTTATAAATCCGCCTATTCCGGCAAGGTTCACCGCAACCGAGCCGAGCGGCTTGTTGAGCGCAAACATAACGGCAAGGTATATGAGCATAAGCGGCCATGCATATGAGCATACGCCGAACACGCCGAAAACAAAATTATGTACCGCAGCCCAGGCTCTCTCGCCGCTTATGAGGGTAATCGCAAGAAGTATCAGCGCGGAAGCCATCAGTATAAGCGCCGTTCTCTGCCTTTGCGCGGGAGTCTGAGGAGTGCGCGGAGCTTTTTGCCTCTCCTGCTGTTTCGGAGCCGTTTTTTTGCTATTTTGCGGCGAAGCTTTTTTCTTAGCCGGTTTTTTTGCCGTTGTTTTGTTTGCCATTAAACTTTCCTCCAAATTAAATACGCATATATGTAATTGACGCTCGAAAATCAAACGCCGTCTTTTTTAGTCTTTTCGCTTTTTTTAGCCGGTCTTTTTTTATGAGCCTTTTCTTTTTCCAAAATCATTTTGTCAAGGCAGTTAAGCGCGTCAGACAGACTGCCGAGCGAGTCGATAAGTCCGCCTTTTACAGCTTCTTTGCCGTCAAGCACCGTGCCGACGTCCATAACCAATTCGCCCGTTGCAAGCATAAGCGACCTGAATTTATCGGCAGGCATATTTGAATTTTTACTGACAAAGCGTACTATTCTCTCTTGCATCTGCTCAAAATAAGATAGGGTCTGCGGAACGCCGAGCACAAGCCCGTTCATTCTTACGGGGTGTATCGTCATTGTTGCGGACGGCACTATAAAGGATTTTTTTGCCGAAACGGCAAGCGGCACGCCTATTGAATGTCCGCCGCCGAGCACAAGCGAAACCGTTGAGGTTTTCATACCCGAGATAAGCTCCGCTATCGCAAGCCCTGCCTCAATATCGCCGCCGACGGTGTTGAGGATTATCAAAAGCCCGTCAATACTGTCGCTCTCTTCAATGGCGACAAGCTGCGGTATAACGTGCTCATACTTTGTTGTTTTGTTTTGAGAGGGCAAAATATAGTGCCCCTCGATCTGACCTATTACCGTCATGCAGTGGATAAGATGTCCGTTTTTTTGAACGGTAATAGAGCCTGTGTCTATAATCTGTCTTATAGCGTCACTGTAAGAGGACTGCCCTTCTTGCTCACATTCGTTTCCGCTGCCTGTGGTAGGCCCCGTCGGGGCAGTAAAGCCCAAGCCCAAAGTGTTTCTGTATCCCATATAATCATCACCTTTAATGCAATTCTTTTTTATTGTTGCCAAAGGTGCCGATATTATTATAGCGGGCACAAAAACCCAATATATTGTATATAGTAACATTTAAACGCAAATTTATCAATAGGTTCTTATTGATTTTTTGATATGCGAATGGTATAATTTCGGTAGTCTTTAAACGGAGTGTGAACAGTATGTTTTATAGTGTAAATAACGGCAAGATTTCTGTAAAAGTAAAGAAGTTCGGCGCAGAGCTTTCATCTTTTAAATCGCTCGGCAGCGGCACCGAATATCTTTGGCAGGGCAATCCCGATATATGGGCGGGTCAGTCGCCGATACTCTTTCCTATAGTCGGAACGCTTCTCAACGACAAATACACCTACGGCGGCAAGGAGTACACCATGTTCCGCCACGGAATTGCGAGAAAGCGCGATTTTGAATTAAAAGAAGAGGGCGAAAACTACATAATTCTCACCCAAAAGTATGATGAAGAAACGCTCAAAGCATATCCTTTCAAATATGTTTTTGACATAAAATTTGCTCTTGACGGCAAAAAGCTCACCGTCACTCACACAATAAAGAACGAGGGCGACGGCAAAATGTATTTTTCCGCAGGCGCGCATCCCGGCTTTAACTGCAAAATCGGCGATGTGCTTGAGTTTGAATGTGACGAATCAAATGCCCAAAATGAATTGATAGACGAAGAGTCGATTCTTTTTGACGAGCACTTCCCCTCGCCCGTAAACGGCAAAATTTTTACCGTCGGCGAGCATATATTTGATAAGGACGCGCACATTCTCTCTTCTCTCAAATCAAAGAAATGCACGCTTAAGCACTTGGACGGCACGGCAGACGTTGAGTTTTATTTCGGCGACGTTCAGTTTCTCGGTCTTTGGGCAAAGCCCGGCGCACCGTATGTTTGCATTGAGCCTTGGTACGGCATAAACGACTCGCGCGAAAAGAAAGATGATTTTTCGCAGAAAAGAGCTATTCACAAGCTTGAGAGCGGCGAAGAATTTGAATTTTCATACTCTGCCGAAATCAAGGAGTAATTATGGCAATAAAAAATATAATTTTTGACATGGGCGGCGTATTGGTCGAATTTAACCCCGAAAACATGATACGCCGCTGCTCTCTTTCGGATCACAAAGACGAAATAATGACCGCGCTTTTTAAAAGCGAAGAGTGGAAAAAGATGGACAGCGGCGATTTAAGCGTTGACGAGGCGCTCGAAATAATGACCGACAGGCTCGCGCCGCAAATACGAGAAAAAGCAAAAGTAATGGTGCTTGACCGTGAAAATTATATGCCGCCGCTAAAAGGCACAACGCCCATAATAAACGCTCTTCATCAAAACGGATACAGATTGTTTGTTCTCTCAAACTGCCCCGCATGGTTTCACTCTTTTAAAAAGAGTATCCCCTCCATAGAGCTGTTTGAGGGCTTCGTTGTGTCTGCCGACTGCCGCGTATCAAAGCCTGACGAAAAAATATATAAAATTCTTTTGGACAAATTCTCTTTAAAAGCAGAGGAATGTTTTTTTATAGACGACTCACAGGCAAATACGGACAAAGCCAAAGAGCTCGGCTTTTTTGCACATAAGTTTGACATCAGCGACACCGCTTCACTCATAAAAGATATGCGTGAGTGCGGAGTAAACATATAAATTTATTATCGGAGGGTCAAATGTCCTGCTTTTTTAAAGCATTAAAAACCATGAGCGAATATACGTCGCTCACTCAAAATATAAATAAAAACCGTCTGCCGATAGGTGTTTTGGGGCTTGCTCAAATTCACAAGGCAAACATCATAAGCTCGCTCTGCAAAGAAAACTCGCCGAGGCAAGCGGTTATAATCACCCCTGACGAAGCGCAGGCGTCGCGCCTTTGCCGAGATTTATTGTCTTTCGGCTGCAACGCCCTGCTCTACCCCGCCGGGGATATTTCTCTGCGTACAACACAAATCAAATCAAGAGAATATGAGCACCGCAGATTGTCGGTGCTCGGTCATTTGCTGGACGGAAATGCCGAAGCGGTGGTTATGAGCGCAGAGGCGGCATTGCAATATACAATTCCGCCGGAGGAGCTTTTTTCAAGGCGCATACACATAAAAGTCGGCGAAGATATGTCTATAAAAGAGCTTACCGAAAGACTTGTCCGCTCCGGCTACACCTCATGTGACAGTGTTGAGGGCAGCGGTCAATACTCCGTCAGGGGCGGAATAGTCGATTTGTTTTCTCCCGACAGCGACTTGCCTTTCAGAATAGATTTTTGGGGCGATACAATAGACTCCATATCTGTTTTTGAGACCGACACCCAAAGGCGCGTAAAGCAAATTGACGAAATGACGATAACCCCGGCAAACGAGATTTGCTGTGAAAGAGAGAAGCTCATTTCAATAATAGAAAGCTTTGCCGCCACGGTAAAAGGAAAAGGTTCGGTCAAGGTCAAAGAGTCGCTTTTTAAAGATATTGAGTCATTAAAAAGCGGCGTGAGTCTTTCATCTCTTGACAGATACCTGCCGCTTATTTACAAGGACTGTGCAAGCGTATTCGACTATGTTGAACGTCCCATGCTTTTTGTGAGCGAAAGCTTCACTGTTAAAGACAAGGCAAACGCCGCAATTCAGCTTTTTAACGAAGAATACAAAGCGTACCTCTCGGAGGGAGTAGTCTGCAAGGGGCTTGAAAAATATATTTTGACATGGAGCGAGATGCTCAAATTTTATGAAGACCTCGGCGTTATATACCTTGATAACCTCGCCCGCGGCAGCTTTGACACCCCCGTCAAGGAGCTTATAACCTTTAACGCCCGCCAGATTTCGCCTTGGAACGGCTCGATGTCGGTATTAAAAGATGACCTTGAACCGATAACCGGCAAGGACGGAAACACCGTCATAATTATGTCCGGCACAGCGAAAGCGGCAAGCGCATTGAGCGAGGACTTAAACGGTGAGGGCTTCCCCTGCATATATATGGAGGATGTGCCTGATGATTTGCCGAAAGGCAAGATAGCTGTTTTGCCTGGCGGATTTTCTTCGGGCTTTGAATACCCGAGCGCTCATTTCACGGTTATAACCTACGGCAGCAGAGAAGCTCTGCCTGTTGCAAAAAAGCGCAAAAAGGTGAACAAAGCCGCCGTATTTAACAGCCTTGAAGAGCTGCACAAGGGCGACTACATCGTTCACTCCGCACACGGTATAGGTATTTTTGACGGCATAACTCAGCTTGAATCGGACGGAAACGTAAAAGACTATATCAAAATAAAATACGACAAGGGCGACGTGCTGTATGTTCCCGTAACTCAGCTTGACCAGGTATCTAAATATATAGGACCGAACAGCGATTCGCACACACTAAAGCTCAACCGTCTCGGCGGCGGAGAATGGAACAAAACCCGCACAAGAGTCCGCAGTGCCGTTAAAGACATGGCCAAAGAGCTCATTGAGCTTTATGCCAAGCGCACCAATATGAAGGGCTATGCTTTTTCGCCCGATATTGATATGCAAAACGATTTTGAGCGCCGTTTTGAATTTGAAGAGACGGACGATCAAATAAGATGCATAAACGAAATAAAAAATGATATGGAAAAGCCATGCCCGATGGACAGACTTCTCTGCGGCGACGTCGGCTTCGGCAAAACGGAGGTTGCGCTCAGAGCCGCATTCAAGTGCGTTGCGGACGGCAAGCAGTGCGCCATCTTAGTGCCGACAACCATACTTGCCATGCAGCATTTTCAAACTATTTGCAGACGGTTTGACGGCTTCCCGATTGAGGCACAGATGATTTCAAGGTTTGTGCCGCAAAAGCAACAGGAAAAAATAAAAAAAGACCTCAAAAGAGGATATGTGGATATAATAGTCGGCACTCACAGGCTGATTTCCAAGGATATTGAATTCCGTGACCTCGGCCTTATAATAATTGATGAGGAGCAGCGTTTCGGCGTAGCTCAAAAAGAGAAGCTCAAATCTCTTTACCCGAGTGTGGACGTGCTCACTCTCACGGCAACGCCGATACCGAGAACTTTGAATATGGCGATGTCCGGAATAAGGGATATGTCGATACTCGAAGAGGCTCCGCAGGACAGACACCCCGTTCAAACCTATGTCATTGAGCACAACCCCGACGTGCTCGTGCAGGCAATGAGCAATGAGCTGCGCCGCGGCGGTCAGGTATATTATCTTCACAACAAAACAGAAACCATTGCGCGCACCGCCGCAAAAATCAAAGAGATGATGCCCGACGCAAGGGTTGCCTATGCACACGGTCAGATGACCGAAGAAAAGCTCAGCGACATATGGAAAAATGTTATCGAGGGCGAAACCGACATACTTGTTTGCACCACGATTATAGAAACGGGCGTGGATGTACCGAATGTCAACACGCTTATAGTTGAAAACGCCGACAGAATGGGCCTTTCACAGCTTCACCAGCTCAGAGGCCGCGTCGGAAGATCGGCAAGACGCGCGAGCGCATACTTCACCTTTACGCGCGGCAAAGAGCTTAGCGAAATTGCCGCAAAAAGGCTCACGGCTATAAGGGAATACACCGAGTTCGGCTCCGGCTTTAAAATTGCGATGCGCGACCTTGAAATAAGAGGCGCGGGCAACATTCTCGGCACACAGCAGCACGGACACATGGAGGCTGTCGGCTATGACCTCTATATGAAAATGCTGAATCAAGCGGTCGGCGAAGAAAAGGGCGAGCTTCCGCCCGCTCCCGACAAAGAGTGCCTTATCGACCTGCCTGTTGACGCATATATCCCTGCCGAATATATTAAAAGCGTGCCAAACAAAATCGCCATGTACCGCCGCATAGCGGATATAAGAAACACAGACGATGCGGACGACGTTATAGACGAGCTTATTGACCGCTTCGGCGAGCCGCCTGCGTGCGTAATGGGTCTTATAGATATTTCTCTTTTGCGCAACACCGCGCTTGACCAGGGGGTTTATGAAATCGGCAGAAACGGCGACAGAATAAATCTGTTTATAGACTCGCTCGATATGCAAAAAATAACATCGCTTGCCGCGGCACTCAAGGGCAGAATAACCGTTGCCGCCGCAGGTAAGCCTCATATAGCAATAAGAATCAACCCCGGTGAGGATCAGCTCACCATACTCAAAAAAGCTTTTGATGCCATGGAGAATCATTCAGATGTCAAAAATAAAGAATAACTACAAAGCAACTGTGTCTGCGTGCTATATCGGCTACATCACGCAGGCAATAGTAAATAACTTTGCGCCGCTTCTGTTTGTGACGTTTAACAAGGAATTCGGCGTATCACTTGACAAAATCGCTTCGATAGTCAGCATAAATTTCGGTATTCAACTGATTGTTGACTTGTTAAGTGCAAAAATCGTTGACAAAATAGGCTACCGTAAAATGATTGTTGCGGCTCACATCTTTTCTGCCGCAGGGCTTGCGGGGCTCGGATTTTTTCCGTATATCGTGCCGTCGCACTACGTCGGCATTTTGATTGCGACTGCTTTCAGCGCAATAGGCGGAGGGCTTATAGAGGTGCTTATAAGCCCCATAGTTCAGGCCTGCCCCGTGGACGCAAAATCCTCTGCCATGAGCCTGCTTCACTCATTTTATTGCTGGGGTCACATATTTGTCGTTTTGCTCTCTACGGGATTTTTTGCCGTTTCCGGCGTTGCAAGCTGGCGTTATCTTGCATATATTTGGGCAATTATTCCGATTTTAAATGCCATGCTTTTTTCGCGTGTAACGATTTATCCGCTTATGGCCGAAGACGAAAAAGGTATGACGATAAAGGAGCTTTTTAAATCGGGAACATTCTGGGCGCTTATGATACTCATGACCTGTTCAGGAGCTTCGGAGCAAGGCATAAGCCAATGGGCGTCAGCCTTTGCAGAGGAGGGTCTCGGCGTTTCAAAGGCAGTCGGCGACCTTGCAGGTCCGTGTGCGTTCGCACTGTTTATGGGTCTTGCGCGGGTTCTGCACTCTAAAATAGACGAAAAAATCGACCTTCAAAAGTTTATGATTTTTTCGTCCTTACTTTGCATATGCGCCTATCTTTTGGCAAGCCTCGGTCAAAATGCAATTATATCGCTCATCGGCTGCGGACTTTGCGGATTTTCAGTAGGAGTTATGTGGCCGGGCACATTCAGCATTGCCGCAAAGGCCTGCCCTGCCGGCGGAACCGCCTTGTTTGCGCTTTTGGCTCTTGCGGGCGACCTCGGCTGTGCGCTCGCGCCGTACACCGTGGGGCTTTCGTCAAGTCTTCAGGGCGACGACCTCAAAAAAGGAATTTTGACCGCGGTCATATTCCCGACAATACTTGTTTTGACGCTTATTTTATCGCATAAAAGACTCAGAAAAAATTAAATTTGAAACATTCGAAATCTTAGACCGCTATCACCCGTTATAGGATGATAATAAAATTCATTGGAAGCCTTGAAAACAAAGGGTTTATCGCAGTCTGCTAACCTTATTCTTTTATGTGATTTCACTCAAATTTGCCCTTATCTTTGTATTTTATAAGGGCAAAAACAAGTGAAGCAAAACCGAAAAAATGTAGTTGAGTGTTGGCAGACAAGTGAAATCGTTTGGCTATGTAAGAACTTTACGATACAAAGGAAAAATAGAAATGAATAAAGATGAAATATTAAAAACAAATAAGCATTACTGGGATACATTCGCTGATCTGTGGTTTGGTACTACTGCACTTCCTACATATGGCGTACACTTTGTAACTGAGGATGAATTACACTTGTTCGGTGATGTTTCGGGAAAGAAAATGCTTGAGATTTGCTGTGGCAGCGGTCATTCTCTGAAATATAATGCAGATAGAAATGCCGGAGAATTATGGGGCGTTGATATTTCTCATAAACAGCTTGAAAATGCTAAACGGTATTTGAGTGAAAACGGTTACACGGCTAATTTTATCTGCTCCCCGATGGAAGCTGATACGGATATCCCGAAAGAGTATTTCGATTTCGTATACTCGATATATGGTATCGGATGGACGACTGATTTGGATGGTACTTTCCGGAAGATTGCATCGTATCTGAAAAAAGACGGTATCTTCATTTTTAGCTGGCATCATACACTCAATTACTGCATTGCCTGGTCTTGCGATGAACGGAAAGATGTGATCCAAAATAATGCCTTGGTGATGAACAAAAGCTATTTTGATGAGTCTTACTTCAGAATGCCGGTGGACGGCAGTGAGATTCTGCTGTGTAACCGAAAAATATCCACCTACGTCAACGCTTTAGCGAAAGCGGGATTTGCAATTGAGCAAATGGTTGAGCAGACCGACGAGGTGACAATGCACGCGGAAGGAAATATCAGCGACAAAGCGAAAAAAGCAAAAATGCTACCCATTTCAATTTTGTTTAAGGCAAGAAAGTTATAAAAGAGAAAAAAGAATAACGATCAATATGTATCCGGCAAACTGATTGCTTTTCGCGGAATGTTTCTGTAGGCAGTAGATTTGTGCGAGCGATGTATTTCGCTTTTAAACGATAAGAACTTTTAACTACATACGGAAGGATTGTTTTTTGTCTGAAACGACTTTCTCTTATTTCTGCCCATAAGGGCAAAAAACAATGGGAAGTACATAAGGTTAGGGCATTTAACACGTAAAATGCCCTAAAACATAGGGATCTCAGAGAATTTATGATAAATTCAATTTTAAAAGTGCATAAAAGAAAAAGCTATAATCCGCATTTGGCAATAATTTAGCTGCCGTTTGTGAATTATAGCTTTTAAAATTTTATTTTACGGAAAGTTCGCCGTCATCGACATCTACCGTTACGGAATGTATCGGATTATCTACGCTGTCTACTATCATAGACGCGATTTTATCCTCAACATTTCTTCTGATGAAGTTTCTGAGATCTCTCGCTCCGCGCGTTCCGCCGACAGATTTTTCGGCAATAAGCTTAACCGCTTCATCTGTGTAGCTAAAGCTTATGTCTTTATCTCTCAGCGGCTCTTCAAGCTCGGAGAGCATAAGAACGGCAATCTTTTCAAAATCCTCCTGTGTGAGAGGTTTGAACACAACCACCTCGTCAACACGGCCGATAAACTCGGGGCGCAGGAACTCTCTGAGGGCTTTCATTGCCTTTTCGGAGGAAGCATCTGCGGCGGTTTTGCCGAAGCCGAGAGCCGAATCCGCCCTCTCGCTGCCGGCGTTTGAGGTCATGACTATAACAGTGTTGTCAAACGCCACCGTCCTGCCCTGCGCATCGGTTATTTTGCCCTCGTCAAGAATCTGGAGCAAAATATTCATAACATCGGGGTGTGCCTTTTCTATTTCATCAAACAAAATTACGCTGTAAGGCTTGCGGCGCACCTTTTCGGTGAGCTGACCTGCCTCGTCATAGCCGACGTATCCGGGCGGCGAGCCGATTATTCTCGAAACACTGTGTTTCTCCATAAATTCGGACATATCAAGTCTGATAAGCGTTTCGGGAGTGTCAAAAAGTTCGTTTGCAAGCTGCTTTACAAGCTCCGTTTTGCCGACGCCCGTGGGACCGACAAAGATAAACGAAGCCGGACGTCTTCTGGGGCTGATGTTGACTCTGCCCCTGCGGATTGCGGCAGAAACGAGGTCAACCGCTTTATCCTGACCGATAACCTTTGATTTAAGCTTTTTATCAAGGTCTGCGAGCCTGCGGAGATCGCTCTCAACAATCTTTTGCGCCGGTATGCCTGTCCAAAGCTGAATTACTCTTGCAAGGTCGTCCTCCGTAACGGCGGCATCCTTAACAAGCTCTTCAAGCTCATCGCACTTTGCCTGTGCCTGAATTATATCGCTCTTGACCTTGGCTATTGCCTCGTAGTCGATTATTTCGGCATCCTCCATAAGGGATTGCTGCCGAACCTTGAGCTCTGCGATTTTCTTTTCTATAAGCTCCTGCTCGCTGATATTTTTGTTGCGAAGATTTGCACAGGTGCAGGCTTCGTCGAGCAAATCTATCGCTTTATCGGGCAAGAAACGGTCGTTAATAAAACGCTCCGAAAGTGTTACGGCTTTATAAATAAGGCTGTCGCTTATCTTTACTCTGTGGTAATTTTCGTAATAATCTTTTATTCCCTTGAGCATTTCGCAGGTGTCTTCAATAGACGGCTCTTCAACCTTGACAGACTGCATTCTTCTCTCAAGAGCGGCATCTTTTTCGATATATTTTCTGTATTCGTTAAAGGTGGTTGCGCCGATTATCTGCACCTCTCCCCTTGAAAGAGCAGGTTTTAAGATGTTTGCCGCATTCATTGAGCCGTCGGCATCTCCTCCCGTACCGACAAGGTTGTGCACCTCGTCAATAAAGAGAATGATATTGCCGTCCGCCTTAACCTCTTCCACAAGACCTTTTACCCTGCCCTCAAACTGACCTCTGAACTGTGTACCGGCAACGAGTGAGGTAAGGTCAAGAAGATGAATCTCTTTATCCGCAAGCTTTGCCGGAACCTCGCCCTTTGCGATTTTGATTGCCAATCCCTCGGCAATGGCGGTCTTTCCGACGCCCGGCTCACCTATGAGACAGGGGTTATTTTTGCTTCTGCGGCAAAGGATTTGAATTGTTCGGTAAATCTCGTTATCTCTGCCGATTATGCGGTCTATTTTGCCCTCTCTTGCACGTTGAGTGAGGTTTGTGCAGTAAAGGGGAAGAAATTTTCTCTTTTTATTGTTTTTTGCGCCTTTTTCTTTTGGATTTTTGCCTTTTTTATCCTTAGAATCGTTTTCGCTTACAGCTTCGGTTTCTGCAACGGCATCTTCTTCTGCCGCGTCTTTTTTGCCCATCATCCCCTGAAGGAACGGGAACGTGGGTATTCCGCCCGGCTCAAAACCCTCGCCGTCGTCACCCATGCCCATCATGGCGCCGAACTGTTCGCTCATTTCGTCCACGTCGTCCTCTGTGATGCCCATATTCTCCATCATCTGTTTTATGGGGCCTGTGGACTCCATGGCGCATTTGAGGCACAAGCCCTCGGAATCCGATTGCTTGTCTCCGTCCATTTTAGTCATAAATATAACCGCAGGGCGCATTTTGCACTTGCTGCATAAAACTTGCTTCATATTTTACTCCTATGTTTTTGCTTATTTACGGCTCTTTATTTTACCGATAATCTGCTTTGCCGCGGACGGCAGATAGCTGCAAAAAGCCACTACCGTGAGCACTGCCGACACAATGACGAGAACCAGCATTGCGACATCGGGTATAGTCCAGTATTCTTTAAGAAAGCCTATATCGGGGCCGAACATGACAATGGCAATCATAACCAGATAAAAAACCATTGTGGCAGCTTTGCCGTATATTTCTGCCGCGGCGGGTCTGAGCCCCATAGCCAGCATAAGTCCGCCGAAAAATACCATGACGAACTCTTTTATTACAAAAATGAGAAAAACCCAACTGAAGGTTTTTATAAGCTCATCGGAGCTTGTTCTGAACTCGATATAAAACATTATCGCAATTGTTATTTGCGTGAGCTTATCGGCAACGGGGTCGATTATTTTGCCGAGATCTGATACCTGATTGAATTTTCTTGCGATTTTACCGTCTAAAAAATCCGACAATCCCGAAAGCCCGAGCACAAGCATTGCCCAGCCTACATAGCCTTTATAAAACAAAACGGCAAATACGGGTATGAGCGCAATTCGGATATAAGACAGCCAGTTCGGTATTGTATTCCAGCCCTTAAGCAATTCTTTCATATTCATATTCCTCCTTGAATAAACTCTTTAACCGCAGGGAAAACTGCGGCAATGAGCTTTGAGTCAAGCTCCATAATCTTTGATGAGCGAGCCGCGGCTTTCAGCGGTTCATAGCCCGTGAAAGTCAGCGCGTTTATAAGAACGCATGCGCCTGTTACCATAAGCACTCCGCAAAGTGTTCCGATCACAAGCCCCAATGCTTTGTTTGCCGTTTTTAAAATCGGCAATTTAAAGAATTTATCAACAATGCCGATAAGAATTTTCAGCACTAACGATACTGCAATGAACAAAATAATCATCGCTATGAATTTTGCTTTATATTCCCCTGCCGTGCCGGAGCAAAGCGAGGTGTTTGCTCTTATCCAATCCGCAAGCGGAACATAATATGCTCTTGTAACGACAGCCGCCGCAAAAAACGAGCAAAACTCAAGCACGGATCTGACAAATCCTTTACGATAATAATAAACCACCCAAGATATAAATAGCAATACTAAAACTATGTCTATTATGTAAATTTTTAAAAAATCCATATGACAAATTGCCTTAACTGCCTAAAAAGGCCGCTGCTCCTTTCTTAAAAAAATATATATTTAAAATTTGTTGCATGTTATGGCGGACGGCGAAACCGTATAGACTCTTTTTCTGCCGACCAAAACATAATTTGCCGAAACATCGGCAGAAAATTCCGCCTTTATTTCGCCCTTTTTGTTGTAAACGATAACCTTGCTGTCAGTGAGAACCGCCGTGTATCTGTCAGAGCACGAAACGTCTTTTATCTCACTGCCGACATCTTGTGTGAACAGAAGCTCCCCGCCGTTATAAACTTTTAATATGCTGTTTGAATCACTGCCGTATTTTAAAAGCGCGACGGCGTTCAAAGCCGCGTCGTCATCGCTTTTGCGGTGCAAAACATCCGAGCCGAAAGCATCATCCGAAAGCTTTGTCGTGTTGTCAGTAATAAATGACCTCATTTTATCGGATATTACACAAATATCGTGAGATTTGACATAACTGACGCTGACAACTGCGGTGTCGGCATAATCAAAGCATGCAACATAGTCTTTTGAATCAAATCTGAATACATAAACCTTTGAATTTATCTGTGCGTTTTTAGCCTCAATAGTGCTCACTGCGGCGAACTTGCCGTCGTCTGACAGGTCAATATCGCTGACGCGTTCGTTTTTAAAATCCCATGTAAAAATCTCTTTTTGGTTTTTATCAAACACAGTGAGCCTGTTCTGTGCGCCGCTCGCGCCCGTTGCAACGGCACAGTTGCCTTTTTTGCCTATGCCCGCGGCGGTCACGGTTTTTTTCATTTCTTTTTCGGCAATTATTTCGGATGCGTTCTGCACCCTGAATTTGCCCGAGTCACGGTCATAAACTATCGCTTTGCCGTTTTTATATTTTATTGCGGGCTTTCCGTATTCGGTATCGGTCTCATTCAGCTCTTTTGCGCTGGCGCTTAAAAGGAAGGTCTTGCCTTTGCTGAAAGCAAAGACCCTGCCGCCGTCGGCATAAAGAGAAGTCACCTGTGCGCCGGAAGTATCGTAAGGATAGCCGCCGCCCGAGCCGAGGTTTGACAAAGCCGTTTTTATGTTGCCCGTTATGCTGTTGAGGGTAACTCCGCCTATTGACCTTGCGGCAATAAAAACAAGAGACACGGTAATTAAAAGCACAAACAAAACCTTGAGCACTGCTTTTGCACCCGGCTTTAAACGGTTAAAAGCCGTGCCTTTTTTGCTTTTTTTATTTGCCATTGCCGTCACTCCTTATAAAAAACCTTGTTAAGATACAGTCCGTGCGGCGGAGCGGTTCTGCCCGCTCTGCTTCGGTCTTGGGAATTTATTATATCGCCGATTGTGTTCTGCGGTATTTTGCCCTCCGAAATTTCGAGGAGCGTACCGACCATTATTCTCACCATGTTATATAAGAATCCGTCGGCTTTGACTTTTAAAATCACTTCTTCCTGCATTTTTGAAACGGTGAAATATTCTACCGTTCTGACTCGGTCCTCTACCGAGCTTTTTGCCGCGCAAAATGAAGAAAAGTCATGCTCTCCGACAAACATCTGCGCCTGAGTGTTCAGCATCTCACAGTCAAGCGGAAGCTTATAGTGCAGGTATCTGTCCTCGCAAAACGGGTTACGCTGATGGCTGTTCCATATTTTATATATATATTCCTTGCCGAGACAATCATACCTTGCATGAAAATCAAGAGGCACCTCGCGGCAGTCCTTAACGGCAATATCATCGGGCAAAACGGCATTCATTGCACCGATAAACCGGTAACAGTTCATTTCGCTCTCGGTTCGCATATTAAAGCAAAATCCGTTTGCATGAACGCCCGAATCGGTACGGCTGCAGCCGATTATATTCTCTCGCTTACCGAGTATTTTTTCTATGGCATCCTGCACCTTTTGCTGAACGGTTTCGCCGTTCGGCTGCACCTGCCAGCCGTGGTAATCGGTGCCGTCATATGCTATTGTAACAAGAAGATTTCTCAATTTTTTCACCTTGTTATATTACTTTGGGAAAATATACGTTTAAAAGAACAATACCGGTTATAACTGCGGCAGTGATTGCAAGAGAAATAAAGTCTCTTGCGCCGAGCTTCATTTTTTTCATTCTCGTTCTGCCTTCTCCGCCAACGTAGCAGCGGCAGTCCATAGCGTCCGCAAGCTCATACGCGCGCCTTATCGCAGAGACAAAAAGCGGAACGATTATCGGAATAAGCGCCTTGATTTTTTCGACTATTCCGCCGGATTCAAGATCCGCTCCCCTCGCCTTTTGTGCATTGGTTATACGGTCTATCTCATCCACCAGGGTGGGAATAAACCTCAAAGCAAGGGTCATCATCATTGCAAGCGTATGAACCGGAACCTTAAAAATTTTAAGGGGTGAGAGCAAACGCTCAATGGCATCTGTAAGCATTGTAGGTGTTGTGGTGTAAGTTAAAAGAGAGCTTATAATTACAAGACAGATTATTCTTATCGCCATAAAAACGGCGGTAAATATACCTTTTGAGGTTATGTGAATAAAGTGCCAGTCCAAAAGCGGTGTGCCGCCTCTGACATAAAAAAGGTTAAGAAGCCCCGTGAATATAACTATAACGGCAATGGGTTTCACGCTTTTTAAAACCATTTTAAGCGGAACACGCGAAACCAATATCAGCGCGACCGTTATCAAAACGATAAGCGCGAGCGAGGGTATGCTCTTGCACAAAAAGATTGAAATTATCAGCGCAAAGGTCAAGACTATTTTCATTCTCGCGTCCATTCTATGAACGACCGAATTTGCCGAATAATACTGACCTATTGTAATATCCTTTATCATTTTAACGCACCCCTTTCTTTAAAAAGGCGCGCAAGAATTTCTGCGCCGCTGTCAACGGTATAGACATTGGAATTTTTAAGCTCGGGCAATTTTTCGCTCAATATATCAAACACGCGCGAGACCTGCGGCACATTAAGCCCCATCTCATTAAGGCGTGAAAACTGCGAATAAACTTCGTTTACCGTTCCGTACATTGCGAGCGAGCCTTTGTTCATAACCATAACCCTGTTTGCCACTCTCGCAACGTCCTCCATGCTGTGAGAAACGAGGATAACCGTGCAGCCCGTCTGTGCGCGGTAGTTGCTTATCAAAGACAAAATTTTGTCTCTGCCGCGCGGGTCAAGCCCTGCGGTCGGCTCGTCTAAAATCAAGACCTCAGGCTGCATAGCCATAACGCCCGCGATTGCCGCACGGCGTTTTTCGCCGCCGGAAAGGTCAAACGGCGATTTTTCCATATATTCCCTTTTAAGCCCCACATACATAGCCGCCTTGGCAACACGCTCGGCAATTTCTTTTTCGGGAAGCTTCATGTTTTTGGGGCCGAAAGCTATATCCTTTGCCACAGTCTCTTCAAAAAGTTGATATTCGGGGTACTGAAAGCAAAGACCGACTTTGAACTTTGCCTCGCGTACGCTCTTTTTATCGCTCCAAATATCCTTGCCGTCAAGGAGTATCTGCCCCTGAGTCGGCTTTAAAAGGCCGTTAAAATGCTGGATAAGCGTGCTTTTGCCGGAGCCCGTGTGACCGATAAGTCCGACAAAATCGCCCTTATATATATCAAAATTCAAATTTTCTATTGCATTGAATTTGTTAGGCAGTCCCTCATTGTAGCTGTGGGTGAGATTTCTTACAGATATAACCGATTCCATCACTGCACCCCCAGAGCTTTTAAAACAGACTGCGCGCACTCTGTTTCATTGAGCACATTATAATCCACCGGAAAGCCCGATTTGTGAAGCTTATACGCAAGCTCCGTCGCCTGCGGCACATCAAGGCCCAGGGATTTTATCTTTTCCACATCAGAAAACACCTCTCGCGGCGTGCCGTCAAGCACCGTTCTGCCGTCGTTCATAACAACTACTCTGTCTGCCTGAACCGCTTCGTCCATATAATGCGTGATTAAAACAACGGTTATGCCGAGCTTTTCTTTCAGCATTTTAACCGTTTGCATAACTTCTTTTCTGCCGCGTGGGTCGAGCATTGCGGTGGGCTCGTCCATAACAATGCAGTCTGTTTGCATTGCGATAACACCGGCTATGGCAACGCGCTGTTTCTGACCGCCGGAGAGCTTGTGCGGCTCTCTGTCTTTAAATTCATACATGCCGACGGCTTTGAGAGCGTCGTCTACGCGCTTTCTTATCTCTTTCGGCTCAACACCGAGATTTTCGGGGCCAAATGCGACGTCATCCTCAACTATTGTTGCAACAAGCTGATTATCGGGATTTTGAAAAACCATGCCGACTTTTCTGCGTATATCAATGGTTTTGCTCTCGTCGTCTGTCGCCATGCCCTCAACGGTCACCTTGCCGCTTTGGGGTACGAGCAGTGCATTCATCATTTTTGCCGCAGTGGACTTGCCGCTGCCGTTGTGACCGAGAATTGCTATAAACTGCCCTTTGGGGATTTTCAAAGAAAAGTCAATAAGCACCGGTGATTCGGGAGCGTAAGAATCCTCTTCATCGTGCGGATATGAAAATGTTACATTGTCGAATTGTATGAGTGTTTTATCGTCCATAAGCTGCCTTTCGGGAGGGTTATTTGCCAAGCCACATTGCAGACGCTCCGCAAGGGAGCACCATGCCGCTCTCGCTCACTTTGAGACCTATTTCATCACAGGCAAGTCTGCCGCCGTATTTAGGTTTTATGAGCGAGCCGAGCATATATTCCATAACCGAGGGTGAAAGCCCTGTGGTATAGGAATTTATAAGAACCATTAAAGGATCGTCGCTGAGAACCTGCGAGCAAAGCTCAACGAAAGAATATATTTCATTCTCAAGCTTCCACACTTCGCCGCCCGGTCCTCTGCCGTATGAGGGCGGATCCATAATCAAAATATCGTATTTGTTGCCGCGCCTTATTTCGCGGCGGACAAATTTTATGCAGTCGTCAACTATCCACCTCACGGGGAGGTCTGCCGCGCCGGAAGCCGCCGCATTCTCTTTTGCCCATGCGACCATGCCCTTTGACGCGTCAACATGAACAACGTGTGCGCCTGCCTTGAGGGCGGCAACGGTTGCACCGCCCGTGTAGGCAAAAAGATTTAAAACCTTAACTTCTCTGCCGGCGTTTTTTATAACGTCGGTCATATAATCCCAGTTGACCGCCTGCTCGGGAAAAAGCCCCGTATGCTTAAAGCCCATAGGCTTCACGTTAAAGGATAGCGATTTATAGTTTATGCGCCATGAGTCGGGGAGTTTTTTATATATCTCCCACTTTCCGCCGCCCGTTGAGGAGCGAAAGTAACGTGCGTCCGCCTTGTTCCACAAAGGATTTGTTTTAGCGCTCTGCCACAAAACCTGCGGGTCCGGTCTTATGAGGATATATTTGCCCCATCTTTCAAGTCGTTCGCCGTCCGAGCAGTCTATAAGCTCATAATCGCGCCAATCGGCAGTGCTTCGCATAAACTCAACCTTTCTTTTATATCAGTCTTTCTTTTACAACCTGTGCAATTTCTTCAGCAAGGGTTTTAATCTGTTCTTCGTCCTTGCCCTCAAGCATAACTCTCACAAGAGGTTCTGTACCCGAAACGCGTACAAGAACTCTGCCCGTGTCGCCGAGCTCTTTCTCTGCGCTGGCAATCGCTTTTTTGATTTCTTCGTCATTTTCGTATCTTGCCTTGCCTATCTGAGAGACCTTGACGTTAATAAGAACCTGAGGATAAACCTCCATCTCGTCGGCAAGCTCCGAAAGCTTTTTGCCGGTACGCTTCATAACAGAGAGAAGCTGTATCGCGGTGAGCTGACCGTCGCCCGTTGTGGCGTAATCATAAAAAATAACGTGACCCGACTGTTCGCCGCCGATTTTATAGTTATTTTTACGCATATTTTCGAGAACGTATCTGTCACCGACCTTGGTCTTTTCGCATTTTATGCCATGCTCGTCACAGAATTTGAAAAAGCCCATGTTGCTCATGACGGTTACAACGGCGGTGTCGTTGGTGAGCACGCCGCGGCGTTTCATATCCAAAGCGCAGATTGCGATTATTTTGTCGCCGTCAACCACTCTGCCCTTTTCGTCAACAGCCAACATTCTGTCGGCATCGCCGTCAAAAGCAAAGCCTATATCACAGTTATTTTCGAGTACAAGGTGCTGAAGACCCTGCATATGAGTTGAGCCGCATTTGCGGTTGATATTTACACCGTTGGGAATAGACGATTTGATGTGAGTATCTGCGCCAAGGTCTGTGAAGAGCTCGGGAGCCGTGACGCAGGACGCGCCGTTTGCACAGTCGAGAGCTATTTTATACTCTTCAAAGGTGCAATCCACAGTACTTTCAAGATGGCGGACATAATCGAATATCGGCATTTCGGAAGTTCTTATTCTGCCGACGTCCGCACCGATTTTAACAGGCGGAACATCTGCGTCATCAAGAATTATAGCCTCTATTTTTTCTTCAAGTTCATCGGGGAGTTTAAATCCGTCTTTTTGGAAGATTTTTATTCCGTTATATTCACAGGGGTTGTGCGAAGCGGTAATCATAACCGCTGCGTCATATTTATATTTTTTAACAAGATATGCAACTGCCGGGGTCGGGAGCACACCGAGGTGCATAACGTCCGCACCGACGGAGCAAAGTCCTGCCGTAATTGCCGAGCAGAGCATATTTGAGGATATTCTCGTATCCATACCTATCATAACTTTTGGTCTTTTTTTGTTGCCGTCAATGAGTACCATTGCCGCCGCGCGGCCTATTTGCAAAGCAAGCTCACAAGTAAGCTCGGAGTTTGCCACTCCGCGTGCGCCGTCTGTTCCGAATAATCTGCCCATAATCTACCTCCGTTAAAAGTTATTAAAAGAGCTTTTGCTGACCCGGCATCGGTATGCCTAAATGGCGGTATCCTGCCGGTGTTACGCATCTGCCTCTCGGGGTTCGTGATAAAAAGCCTATCTGCATAAGATAAGGTTCATAAACATCTTCTATTGTAACAGCTTCTTCACCTATTGCGGCGGCTATTGTGTCAAGCCCTACGGGGCCGCCGTTATAGTTTTTAATCATGCAGTTAAGAAGCATACGGTCTATTGAGTCAAGGCCGATAGAGTCAATTTCCATTCTCTCAAGTGCCATATTTGCCGTTGCGTCGGTTATAATTCCGTTGCCGAGCACCTGTGCAAAATCTCGCGCACGCTTTAAAAGTCTGTTTGCTATTCTCGGTGTTCCGCGTGAGCGCGAGGCAATCTCCATAGCTCCCTGCTCGTCTGTGTCAACACCGAGTATGCCGGCGCTGCGCTTAACTATGAGCGACAGCTCTTCGGGTGAATATAATTCAAGCCTTAAAACGACACCGAATCTGTCTCTGAGCGGCGCACTGAGCTGACCCGCCCTTGTTGTTGCGCCGACAAGAGTGAAGTGCGGAAGGTCTATTCTTATAGACCTCGCGGAAGGACCTTGACCGATAATAATATCGAGCGCATTATCCTCCATCGCGGGGTAAAGAACCTCTTCAACCACTCTGTTCATGCGGTGAATTTCGTCTATAAAGAGCACGTCGCCCTCATTGAGGTTTGTAAGCAATGCCGCAAGGTCCTTGGGCTTTTCTATCGCAGGACCCGAGGTAAGGCGGAAATTTACACCCATCTCGTTTGCGATAATACCCGCAAGCGTTGTTTTGCCGAGACCGGGAGGGCCGTAAAGAAGCACATGGTCAAGCGATTCTCCCCTGGTTTTTGCCGCCTCTATATAAACGGATAGGTTTTCTTTAACTTTCTCCTGACCTATATAGTCGCCGAGGGTGTGCGGCCTTAACTGAAGCTCTATTTCGCTGTCTGTTCCCGATGAATATTCGGGGGCAACTATTCTGCTTTCGTAATCTGAGTCCATAGTCACGCTCCTTTATATAAGCGCCTTGAGCGCAAGGCGCACAAGCTCTTCCGTAGGCAAAGACGAATCAAGTTTGCCGATTGCACTCGCCGCCTCGGATCTGCTGTAGCCGAGCATAACAAGTGCTTCGACAGCCTCTGCTCTGCTGCCGGAAGATACAGCTTCGCCGCCCGGCAGAGATGAAAGATCCAAACCGGCGGTGGATTTTGTCATTTTATCTTTAAGCTCAAGCACAACTCGCTGGGCAAGCTTGGGACCCACGCCCTGTGCTTTTGTGATAGCTTTTACGTCACCCGAGGCTATGCAAAGAGCGAGCTTATCGGGTGAGAGCTGTGAAAGTATGGCAAGCGCCGCCTTGGGTCCCACACCCGAGACGGATATAAGCTGTTTAAAGCAGGCAAGCTCCTGCTCTGTGTAAAATCCGAAAAGATCAAGCGCGTCCTCTCTGACGTTAAGATAGGTGTAAAGAGTTGCCTCTTCGCCCGTTTTGCCTATTTTTGAGAGTGTATTGAGCGTAGTCATGCACTGAAATGCGACCGAACCGCACTGAATTGCGACAAAAGACTCGGTCATAGCCGTTATTTTGCCTGTAAGGGAATAAAACATACGATCAATCCTTTACCTGTAATCTTTTCATGAGCGAACCGCTCGTATGGGCATGGCAAATTGCCATTGCAAGCGCGTCTGCGGTGTCGTCGGGCTTCGGAACTTTATCGAGATGCAGCATAAGGCGCGTCATCTCCTGCACCTGCTTTTTTTCGGCTCTGCCGTAGCCTACAACGCTTTGTTTAACCTGAAGCGGAGTGTATTCGTAAACCGGCAAATGATTTTTTTGCGCCGCTAAAAGCAATACTCCCCTCGCCTGACCGACATCTATAACCGTTTTGGCATTGGTGTTATAAAAAAGCTTTTCTATCGCCATTGCCTCGGGTTTTGTCTTTTCTATAAGCACCTGCATCTCGTCATAAATTATTTCAAGACGTCTGCCGAAGTCCATACCCGCAGGTGTCGTAATCGCGCCGAAATCGACTATGCCGAAGTGGTTGCTGCGATAATCAAGCACGCCGTAGCCGACAATGGCATAACCGGGGTCTATGCCCAATATCCTCATTTTTTGTTGTTCTCTCTTTCTCTGATAACCATTCTTGTGGGCGTACCCTCAAGGCCGAAAACTTCTCTTATTTGGTTATCTATATATCTTTGATAGCTGTAATGGAACAAATCTTTTTTATTTACAAAGCACACAAATGTGGGCGGTCTTGTAGAAGCCTGCGTCATATAATATATTTTAAGTCTTCTGCCCTTATCTGTGGGCGGCTGAACGCGTGCGGTTGCGTCTGCAAGCACATCGTTGAGTCTGCCTGTCGAAATTCGCATTGCATTTTGCGTATCTACAAATTTAATAAGCTCAAAAAGTCTGTCAAGTCTTTGACCTGTTTTTGCCGAAATAAAAATTATCGGCGCATATGACATAAACGAAAAATCGTCCATAAGCTTTTTGCGGTAAGAATCCATGGTTCTGCCGTCTTTTTCGACCGCGTCCCATTTATTAACGGCAATAATGCAGGCTTTTCCGAGTTCATGCGCTATGCCTGCAACTTTTGAATCCTGCTCGGTAAAGCCCTCGCACGCGTCAATCATAATAACGCAAACGCTTGCGCGCTCAACAGCCATTCTTGCCCTTATAACGCTGTATTTTTCTATTGAATCGTCAACCCTGCTTTTTCTTCTCATGCCGGCTGTATCTATAAACACAAACTTGCCGTGCTCGTTTTCTATAAGCGTGTCTGTCGCATCGCGGGTCGTTCCTGCGATGTTAGAGACAATAACCCTCTCCTCACCGGCGATTGCGTTAATGAGCGAAGATTTGCCGACATTGGGTTTGCCGATAACGGCGACCTTAACGGTGTCGCTCTCTTCCTCTTCTTTTTCTTCGTCGGGCAAATATTTTATAACTTCGTCAAGTAAATCGCCCGTGCCGTGACCGTGAACAGCCGAAACCTGAATCGGGTCGCCGAGACCGAGGTTATAAAATTCATAATATTCAAGCGGAGCTTCACCGACCTTGTCGCACTTGTTTACGCAAAGGACTATCGGCTTTCCGCTTTTTTGAAGCATTGAAGCAACCTCTTCATCGGTTGCTACAACGCCCGAGCGAACATCCGTAACCAAAATTATAACATCTGCGCTGTCTATCGCAAGCTGTGCCTGACGGCGCATCTGCGAAAGAATTATATCGTCCGAATACGGTTCTATACCGCCTGTATCTACAAGCAGAAAGGTTTTGCCAAGCCATTCACAGTCGCCGTATATTCTGTCTCTCGTAACACCGGGGGTGTCGTCTACAATAGAGAGACGCTGACCGATAAGCTTATTAAAAAGAGTTGACTTGCCTACATTCGGTCTGCCAACGACCGCTACTACCGGTTTTGCCATATAATCATCCCTTTCCCGTTATCTTTTCAAGAAAATCCCACCCGTCATTTGCAACGGGGGTAACTTTTATATTAAGCCTTTGTGAAAGCGTTTTAATCGTCATATCGTCAAGGAACATATCGCCCTCGCGCCGAAGTGACACCGCAGGAATAAGCAGCTCGTCGCCGAGATTTGTGCCTTTTAAAGCATTGTAAAAATCTTCGCCGCAAATAAGACCGGCAACGGTTATTTTATCGCCGAAAAGCCTGTTTTCTACCTTTACAACATTTGCCGAAAGTCCGCCGCACTTTGCCATTACTTCATCTGTCAGCTCTTTTATAAGCGGATATGCCGCAGCTCCCGTGGCAAGCGTAACAGTTCTTTTTTTGCCGCTGTAAGTGAAAGCTTTAAGTGCCTCTTTGACCTCTTCTTTGAGCATAGTCCAAAGCCCTACGCCGTTTTCAAGCTGCATAAATTCGCCGTATCTCTCTTTGCCGGGCATCGGGCGCTGAGCCTTTAAATAGAACTCATCCGAAGCATATGCAATATTCGTTTTATTATAGCACAAAAATGATTTGTTGTAAACTTCAATTCTTGACACTACATCGTCTGCCTGCTCTTTTGTAAACGGCGAAAGCTCACACAGCCCCTCGCGGCATTTTGTCAGCCCCACCGGTACGCAGGCGATGCTCTGAACAGACGGATAAAGCTTGCCGAGCTCGTTAAGGGTATAGGTCAATTCCTCACCGTCGTTATAGCCGGGGCAAAGAACAAGCTGTGTATTCATTTTTATACCTGCCTCGGCAAGCCGGTATATATATTCAAGAACCTTGCCGGCGCGTTTATTGCCCATCATTTTTACCCGAAGCTCCGGATTCATAGTGTGAACCGAAACATTAACGGGACTTATGTGCATAGCGATAATTCTGTCAATATCTTTTTGACCGATATTTGTAAGGGTTATATAGTTGCCGAAAAAGAAAGACAGGCGCGAGTCGTCATCTTTAAAATAAAGGCTTTCCCGAAGCCCTTTGGGCAGCTGGTCTATAAAGCAAAAAATACAGTTGTTGGCGCATGAGCGCTGCTTATCCATAAGATAAGTCGAAAATTCAAGACCTATCTCGCCTGCCGATTTATTTTTCATCTTGACGGTTCTTTTTTTCCCGTGCTGCGTCTCGAGTTCGAGTTCAAGACGCTCTTCACCTATATAAAATCTATAATCAAGAACGTCATTTATATTATGACCGTTTATTTTTAAAAGCTTGTCGCCCGCTTTGATGCGGTGATGTGCCGCCTGTGAATGGGACTGAACAGAGTCAATGATAACCGGCATAAAAGTTCCACACTTTCAGTTAATGTATATAAAAAGCCAAAAAGGCAGAGAAGCTACGAGTACTTCTCTACCTTTCGTTAATTTCAAAAGACTTATGCTTCCTTGCTGACTACCAATCTGCCGTTGTAGTAGCCACACTCAGGACATACTCTGTGAGCTCTCTTGAGACTGCCGCACTGTGAGCATTTAACAAGCTCGGGTGCGTTCATCTTCCATACGTTTGAACGTCTCTTATCTCTTCTTGCTTTTGAAACTCTTCTCTTCGGAACTGCCATTGCTTAAGCGCCTCCCTATCAATAATTATAATTGTTAACTGTCTTCGTCCACGAGCTGCGAAAGAATATTCCATCTGGGATCGGTTGCCTTTTTGCAGCCGCACGGACCGTTGTTGAGGTTTTTGCCGCACTGCGGACAAACGCCCGCGCAATTTTCTTTGCATAAAATTTTTGTCGGCAAATAAAGAATAATGTCTTCTGTGACAAGCGGATCCAAATCATAACGGAATGAATCGACTACAATAAGCTCGTCGTTGGTCTCATCGTTGACCTCGGTTACCAAAGTATGCTCTATCGGCACCGAGAAAGAACGGCTGAAACGTTCGGCGCATCTGTCACAGTTAAGGTTCAAAGTGAACTCCGCCTTCGCCTCAATAGTAACGATTCCGGTTGAATTTTTAACACAGCCGCACACCTTAACACCTTTGTCAAAGGGAAATCCGCCGTTGTAGGCAAAATCGCTCAAATCAAGGCTGTAATCAAACGGCTGCTTAGCCCCATCGTTATTAAAGATAGGTTCAAGCTCAATAAAGAACATATTTCACACTTCACCTCAAATGTCATGCATTGGTTATTATATATTGTCAGGCGCAGTTTGTCAACAGAAAAATCAAAAAAAATGGCAAATTCGCATAGACAAAAGGCAAAAGGCAAACGAATATGCAAAAGCGCAAATCCGTTTGCCCAAAGTTTAAGCGTTAATTAAAGCTTTTCGCAGAAATCGAATATCTCTGCGGGGAGCTCCTCTTCATCGGCAGAAATCGTGAAGATGAAGTTTTTCTCTGTAACGTGATTTTTGCTGAGTGCGTCAACCTTTTTAAGGAAAGATGCAAGCTCGTTATAGTCGCGTGAGCCTATTCTGAGTGTTGCGTCAACCAAAATGTCGGTTATATCGTGGTCACCCGCACATACGCCGCAAAGGAAACCGTAGAAAGCGTCAAAGCCGCTGACGCCGTAATGATCTGTATCCATAAGGCGTGCACGATAGTTCACGTCATAAGTAAGCTTGGGCTGTTTCTCTATGCAAACAACATTGCCGTTAGAAGCTTCGACAGCTTCGTTCACCTTGTCTATAAGCATCTTGGTTTTTCCTGAGCCCTTATGTCCTAAAATAAGAGTAATCATATATAAGTCCTCCTTAGTATATTTTAAAATCCGTGTTCTTCACGAAAATTAAACAATGTTATTCGTTTATTCTCTTTTCGAGTTCTGCTTTTTGTGCTTCGTAACCGGGTTTGCCCAAAAGAGCAAACATATTCTTTTTGTAGCTCTCAACACCCGGCTGGTCAAAGGGATTGACTCCGAGAACATATCCGCTGAGCGCACATGCCTTTTCGAGGAAGTAGATAAGCTCGCCGAGGTCATGTTCGTCCATATTGTCAAGCTCTATGACGATGTTCGGCACGTTGCCGTCCGTATGGGCGAGAACCGTGCCCTCAAAAGCCTTTTGGTTTACAAAAGATATGCTCTTGCCTGCGAGGAAGTTAAGACCGTCAACGTTGTCTTTATCGTTTTCAATATAAACCTCGTCAACCGAGTTTTTAAAGGTGACAACCGTTTCAAACAGCGTTCTTTCGCCCTGCTGAATATACTGACCCATAGAGTGAAGGTCTGTTGAGAAAACAGCCGACGCCGGGAATATGCCCTTGCCGTCTTTGCCCTCGCTTTCGCCGAAGAGCTGTTTGAACCACTCGTTCATCATGGTATATGACGGCTCATAGCTTATCATCATCTCTATTTTTCTGCCCGAGCGATAAAGAATGTTGCGGATTGCGGCATATTTGCAGCAGTCGTCTTTCATAACGTCGCCGGAGAAATATTTCTCCATAGCGTCGCGGGCGCCCTGCATAAGTGCGTCAATGTCTATGCCTGCAACCGCTATCGGAAGAAGACCGACGGCGGTAAGAACCGAATATCTGCCGCCTACATTGTCGGGTACAACAAAGGTCTGCCAGCCCTCGGAATCGGCAAACTTTTTAAGCGTGCCCTTTTCTTTATCGGTTGTTGCAAAAATTCTTTCTTTGGCACCGTCTTTGCCGTATTTCTTTTCGAGTAACTCTCTTAAAATTCTGAATGCTACGGCAGGCTCGGTGGTTGTGCCCGATTTTGAGATAACGTTGACGGAGAAATCTCTGTCGCCGATCATTCTCTCAAGCTCTGCTACGGCACGCGAAGAAATCGTGTTGCCGGCAAAATATATATCGGGTGTGTCTTTTTTGAGAAGATTGTAGTTTTGCGATTTTACAAACTCAATTGCCGCTCTTGCACCGAGGTATGAACCGCCGATGCCTACAACAACCAATACATCTGAATTATCCTGTATTTTTTTCGCCGCCGATTTTATACGGGCAAATTCGTCCTTGTCATAATCCTGCGGAAGAGTGAGCCAGCCGAGAAAATCGCTGCCCTTGCCTGTGCCGGCATAGAGTGCGTCGTTGGCACTTTTCACTTCACCGGCGATATTCTCCAATGCGCCGTCCGGCAAAAACGGCATTACGTATTTTGTGTTAAGCCTTAATGACATTCCTTAGGCCTCCAATAAAAATCTTACTGTTTTTTGTATATTATAACCTAAGAGAAGCCTTTTTGCAAGCAAAAAAGAGATGATTTTTGTTAAAATTATCTGCTTTTTGAAAAGACGGCTAAAACTCTGCGATAAACCGACGAAAAAGTCAGTCTTTCTACATAATGAGGCGCGGTCAAAGAATATGTACCTATGGTCTCGCCGTCAAGGCTCACATCAACATTGCCGAGCACCTGACCCGACTCAACGGGTGCTTCCACGCTGACGGAAAGCTTTATATCCTGCTTTATATCCTTTTCTCTGCCTTTCGGTATAAGCACGTTCGCCGCAGCCGGAATCTGCGGAGTTAAGAAGCGTTCTTCTCCCATTGTGACGGCAACATCGGTTATGAGCGACGGGTCTATTTTCGGCGTTACCGAAACCCAGTTCGCAAAGCCGTAATTGAGCATGGCTTTTGCGCTTTCAAATCTGTCTGTGCTGTTGTCACTGCCGAGAACAACGGCAATTAAAGAGGTATTGTCTCTTGTTGCCGTGGCGCACACACAGCAGCCCGCCTTTGCCGTTGTGCCTGTTTTAAGCCCCGTGCAGCCCGAATAAAACCTGACAAGCTTATTTGTGTTGACAAGCTCCGTTGCGCCGTTTCTCAAAGAATCCATCCATATTGTTGTATATTTTTTTACAAATTCATGACCCATAAGCGCCCGTGCCATGAGTGCAATGTCATAGGCGGTGGTCAAATGATTTTCTGCCGTGTCGTCAAGTCCCGTGCAGTTTTCAAAATGTGTGCTTTTCATGCCGAGCTGCGCCGCGCGCTCGTTCATCATATTTATAAAGCCGTCTTCACTGCCTGCAACGTGCTCTGCGAGCGCTGTGCACGCGTCGTTTGCACTGTAGACGGACATAGCTTTAAAAAGCTCGTCAACCGTCATGGTCTCGCCCTCTTTAAGCCATATCTGCGAGCCGCCCTTTGCCGCCGCTTCTTTACTTGCCGCGACCTCATCGGAAAAAGATATTTTGCCGTCGTCTATTGCCTCTGCGACAAGCAGCATTGTCATTATTTTTGTAACCGACGCGGGGTAAAGCTTTTGATCCGAATTTTTTTCGTACAGCACCTTGCCCGTACCCTGCTCCATAAGCACTGCCGCCTTTGCTTTGACAGCGGGCGATGCGCCTTTTGCCTCGTTTGCCGCAAACGCGTTAAGCGCAAAAATATTCAAAAGAACCGCAAAACATAATATAACGCTGAAAAGTTTTTTCATCAAACAGCACCTCCGCTACAATAGTTATGCAAAAAGATGTTGCAATAACACATCGGCAACGGTTGAAATTTTGCGAAGTATATAATATAATTGTTTAAATTGTTTTAGGCAGGTACTGTAATGAAAATAGCATTTTACACCTTGGGCTGCAAGGTAAATCAATATGAATCAAACTGGATGGGCGACCTTGCAAAAAGGAACGGGTTTATTCTTGTCTGCGCAAACGAGGATGCGGACGTCTATGTTATAAACTCCTGCACCGTCACCTCGGAGAGCGACCGCAAAACGCGCCAGGCCGTCCGCCGCTTTAAGCGCAACCACCCCGACAGCATAGTTGTGCTCACAGGCTGTATGCCGCAGGCTTTCCCCGAAGACGCAAAAGCACTCGAAGAAGCGGACATTGTAATAGGCAACAAAAGCAACTCGCAGATTATAGAATATATAAAAAGATACCTCGACGGCTGCGGACGTATAGTTGACATTGACCCTCATAAATCCAAAGAAAAGTTTGACAGCTGCAAAATCTCGGGATTTGAAGGCAGAACGAGAGCATATGTTAAAATAGAAGACGGCTGCGACCGCTTTTGCTCATACTGCATAATTCCTTATTCGCGCGGCAGAGTGCGTTCAAAGCCCCTTGCCGAGCTTAAAGATGAATTAAAAGAGCTTAAAGAACACGGATTTTCTGAGGTGGTGCTTGTCGGCATTAACCTCTCGGCATACGGCAAAGACACGGGCGAGAGATTTTGCGACGCGGTGAGACTCGCCTGTGACACAGGCTTTAAGAGAGTGCGTCTCGGCTCGCTCGAACCCGACCACATAACGGACGAGGTTATAAAAGAGCTTTCCGCACTGCCGCAGCTTTGCCCGCAGTTTCACATTTCGCTCCAGAGCGGCTGTGACAAAACGCTGAAAAACATGAACCGCCACTACAACGCCGAAGAATATTTTGAGCTTTGCGAAAAGCTTCGCAAAAACTTTAAGGACGCGGCTGTTACAACGGATATTATGGTCGGCTTCCCCGGTGAAACGGACGAAGACCATGAAGAGTCTATGGCATTTGCCGAAAAAGTGGGTTTTGAAAAGGTGCACGTCTTCCCCTACTCACCGAGAGAGGGCACAAAAGCCGCCGCCCTGCCGCAGATAGAAAAGAATATAAAAGAAAAAAGGGCGCACGAGATGACGGAGCGCACCGAAAAAATACGCCGCAAGTATTTTGAGAGCTTAAAGGGCAAAACTCTGAGCGTGCTGTTTGAGACAAGGCATGCAGACGGCTGCACCGAGGGTTACACTGAAAATTATACCCCGGTTAAGGTCAAGGGCGATATCCACTGCGGTGAAATAAAAGACGTTTTGATAACAGGCATAAGCGGCGATTTTTGCATGGGTGAAATAAAATAAAAAGATGAGCTGTTCCGAAAAAACGGAGCGGCTCATTTTTGTTCTGTCATAAACCCGTCCGCACCTGCATAGCATTATACAAAGTAAATGAGTGAACATGGAGGAATGTTTATGACAGGCACAAACATTTACAGCGATATTGCAACGCGCACGGGCGGCGATATTTATATCGGCGTTGTCGGCCCTGTACGCACAGGCAAATCAACATTTATAAAACAGTTTATGGATACGCTCGTTATCCCCAACATAGCCGAAGCTTCTAAAAAGGACAGGGCTACCGACGAACTGCCGCAGTCTGCCTCCGGCAGAACGATAATGACGACCGAGCCGAAATTCATACCCGAAGAAGCCGTCGAAATAAGCCTCCCGGGCAACGCGGCATTCAGAGTCAGAATGATAGACTGCGTGGGCTATATAGTGCCAAGCTCCCTCGGCTACATTGAGGGCGACCACCCGAGAATGGTTAAAACGCCGTGGTTTGACAAAGAAATTCCGTTTAACATGGCGGCGGAAATAGGCACGCAAAAGGTTATCAGCGAACATTCCACCATAGGTCTTGTTGTTACAACAGACGGCACTATAAGCGACATTCCGCGAAGCGAATATGAGGACGCCGAAGCGCGTGTGATAAACGAACTTAAAGAAATAAACAAACCCTTTGTTGTGCTTTTAAACAGCGTTGCGCCCGAGTCGCCGCAAACGGCACAGCTTGCGGCAGAGCTTTGCCAAAAATATGACGTTCCCGTAAAGCCCGTCAACTGCATGGAGCTTACGCAGGAGGCGATAAAAGACATTATTTCAGGTGTTTTGTTTGAATTCCCCGTGAAAGAAGTCAAGGTTGACCTGCCCGGCTGGCTGATGTCACTGCCGTGTGAGCACTGGCTCAGAAAAGACATAGGCGAAAAGATAAAAGCTCTTTCGGCAGATTTAAAGAAAGTAAGAGATATAAACACTTTCGCCGCCGCCCTTTCGGATTGCGAGCATATAGAGAGCGCAAAAGCGGAGTCAATTGACCTTTCTAACGGCTCATCAGTGATAAAGGCATGCGTCTGCGGAGAGCTGTTTTATAAAATTCTATCCGAAAAGACAGGGCTTGAGATTGAAAACGACGAGCAGCTGTTAGAGAGCATAGGCGAGCTTTCAAGAATCAAAAAATCTTATGAACGTCTCAAGGACGCAATAGACGAGGTTGAGGCAACGGGCTACGGAATTGTTATGCCGACGATAGACGAACTCAGCCTCGAAGAACCCGAGATAATGCGCCAGGGCGGACGTTACGGAGTAAGGCTCAAGGCGAGCGCACCGTCAATTCACATGATGAAAGCAAACATAACCACAGAAGTTGCGCCGATTGTAGGCTCGGAATCGCAATCGGAAGAGCTTGTGATGTATTTGCTCAAAGAGTTTGAAGAAAACCCGGCAAAGATATGGGAATCAAACATATTCGGCAAAAGCCTGCATGAGCTTGTGAACGAGGGACTGCACAACAAGCTCTACCGTATGCCCGGCAACGCGCGGATGAAGTTGCAGGAAACCCTCGAAAAAGTTATTAACGAGGGCTGCAGCGGACTAATTTGCATAATTATATAAAAGAACACGGCTGTTCCGAAAAGCACTCGAAACAGCCGTGTTTTAATTTTGAACGCTATTGGCAGCCGCGCTTAAAACGAATGGTAATAGTAGTAAATACACGGTTCGTCCTTGGCAAGAGCAAATAAATAGCTTGCATCGACATAATTATCAAATTGTTTCTGAAAATCATCGGACACAAGATGTTTTTCGTTCATCATAAAATTCCAATAAACTTTGCTAAGTTCTTTCAAGGAATACGAAACGCCGCTGCTCTCGTGCCAGCTGTAATTTTCAAGCAAAGAATCATAATACTCCTGCGACACCGTAATTTTGCCGGAGGAATGTGTTTCAAGTGCTCCGCCCATAAAAATTACGTCCGCCTCCCAGCGGCAATCGCAGGATTCAATAGGCATATCTTCAAAATAAGGTATAAGATACTGTATCTCTTCAACATCGGTTATGTGGTGCGGAAGCTGCTGATATATGTCATTCGCGACAAAGAACAATACAGCCAAAAGTATCAATCCAAGGGGGATACCAAAAACAATACATAAAATTTTTATAACTTTCTTTTTCATATCCGGTCTCCAATTTAACAAAAATTCAATCAGCAATTAATGTATAGCTTTAAACCCCGCACTTTTCAAATAGGAAGTTTCATCAAATGAATTTTGAGTTGTATACACTGAAAGATAAAACGGCATATCCTCGCTTTTAAACCGGACTTTGAAATAGAACTTGTCGTTTATCTCTTCTCTCTCGGTTAATTCCGCACAAAATTCATCTGTACTGCCTTTTTCATTTATTTCATCAACAAATTTTGAAATAGTATTTTCATCGGTAATCTCTAAAATCGGCGGTGAAGCTTCTTCATATTCTTTGATGTCTTTCACTGCATCATCAAAGTAGTGGTCCTTGTCTTCAAAATTTGTCATAATAACCTGCCGGGCTTTTGCAACAGTGATTTTTTCAATATTTTCTGCTTTAAACTCGGGGAGAGTTAATCCGTCTCTCATATAACAGAAATTGCCGGGAAAACCGATTTTTGAAATAAATCCGTTGTACTGCACCAAAACTCCCCTGTCGTCCAGATAATATTTTTTGCCGAAAATACGTTCAAAAACAGAGCTGAATTTTTTAACATACACATTTTCAAAATTTTTTGAGTCCGAATCAAAGCGATAAAGATAGTCGTTATAATTCATGTAATCTATATCGCTGAACTCATTAAAGCTCGAACCGATATAATCTACACCGCAGTATTCATAGCCGTTATCGGTTGCGGTTAATATTTTATCTTTGGGATTTTTGATTATCGGAACGAACAATATTGCCGCAACTGCCGCAACAGACAGCAAAATAACTGCTAACTTTTTCATTTTAGCCCTCCCGTATTTCTCTTTACGCTCTCACAATATCACATATAATTTTGCAAGACAATATTTTTAATTGTTCTGCGAAGTCGTGAGGACTTTACCGACAGGTTTAAGACGTAAAGTTTCTCCGCCGTCTATAAAAATACAGAATTCTTTATCTTTAATGCTGTGCTTGTACCTTGCGCTGAAAATCATTTTGCCGCTTTCGTCATAAAAAGCACAGCGTCTTTTAACGTAGCGTTCCAAATAGCCGTCAATAATTTTATCTTCATACCGCAATTTGTATTTGCCGTCTCTGAAATCGGCGGAAAGAACGGAAGCTTCATCTTTCCATTTGCCGTCAAAACCGACATACAGCCAAACCGTTTCAACACAAAGCGATATAATCACTATGCTGAATAATGCGACATAAATTTCAACACAAATCATAATCGGGAGTTTGATAAGAAAAGATATGCCCAGCATAAGAATATTTGCAATTTGCCAAAACACGCAGTGAACGGCAACCGCCTTTTTGCTGAAACTCAAAAACAGCAAAATCTGCAAAGCTTTGTTTACACCTGCAAATTTAAGGCTTGTCTGTATTCGTTCATCGTGTGCTGTGCCGACTATGAACCTTGCCGCTATCGCAAGCGAATAGAAAATCAGGAAACAAATCATATAATACTTTGTCAATTTATTAAGCCCTCCTAAAAGTGTTCAATCTCCGATTTGGATTTTATACCGTCCTTCTGTTTGTTTTTGCGGAATTTCCGGGAACTGTTACCTCAAATTCCGTTCCGTCTATACATCGTATCTCTGTAACCGAGATAATAGGGTATACCTACTCTTTCAGAGCCTTTGTTCTGTAATATCAATAGCTTCGGTTTTTATAATTCGGTCTTCTGACTGTTTGCTAAGACTCGGTTATATCACCTGTTTGGTGTTGATGATTATGTTTTTGTCATAGTACACATCATCGGTCTCTAAAAAAGCACGGTGATATTTTCCGACGGGTTCGTCGCTTAATGCCGACAAGGTGCTGTTCGCGCTCATATGCTCGGGGCTGAATGAATTTTTGGTTTGCCTTAGCCTGAATGTTATCTCGCCGCCCTCTGTTTTCACATCGGTTATAAAGCCGAAAATAAGCTCATTTTCGCCGCACATAATACTGCCGTAACCAAAAAGATTTGTCTTTAAATAATAGCCGCCTATAAGATTTGTCTTTTCTTCCTCAAAAAATCCGTTACCTGCAACATGATACCAATTACATAAGCTTATGCCGTTATCAAGGCAATGATTTTTGAGTTCTTCATCGGTTTTAAAATCATAATATTTGCCTGTTTTGCAGTCATAAAGCCTCAATTCGTCATAATAAACCGCATATTCTTTAGACTGATAATATCTTGTGTATATAACATCATTAGAATTTTCCGGCTTATTATATTCCGTATCGGAGGCGGTTATCAGCCGAAAGGCTATGTATTTATTTTCGGCATCGTATGAATATTTATATATCCAACCGCTGCAAACGGTTTTGTTTCGCGGGTCTGACGGATTTGCCTCGGAATTTTTATAAATTTCACAGTCATCACTTTTATATCTGTAAATATAAAAATCATCAAAAAGGCAGACGTTATTTTGAGGAGCACCCTCTTTATCAATAACAATCAAAATCGTTGCGCCTATTGCCAAAACAACTGCCGCACAGATAAAAAACGCCGCAATTTTCTTTTTCATATCCGTCACCTCATATTATTTCATCTTGCATTTTCTTCCCGTTTTTACATCAAAGAAATATACAACATCTTCGTCACCAAGGTCATAGCTGCTGTTATATAATTTTAAATAAACCGCCATGATTCTTTTGTTCTCATCGACAAAGTCTATATCCGCTATATTGCTGAATTTAATATTCGACTTTTGAACCGTGACGAACGGCAATTTTTTTATTTTCTTCGTTTCAAGGTCTATGCGGTATAACTTTTCTTTATCGCAATCTCTGACAAACAAACAATTATCTTCTATCATTAAAGCTTCAATTACATTATCGCTTTCATATATAATTTTTTCTTCATATCCGCGGCGTGAAGCAATTTTGTATTTTTCACCCGATTGCAAAGTATAATAAATCACTCCGCCGTCAACAACAAAGCTGTAACTTGTAATATCGCCTAATTTATAATTTTCCGCGGTCAACTCGCATGATAATAAATTTGTATCGGCTTTATAAATTACATTTGTTTCATCAATTCCATAAAATAACGACACTGTAAAATAAATCTCACCGTCGGTTATATAGGCGCTGTTTATCCTTATTCTATCGGCGTCGCCTTGTATTTTTTCACAGTTTAATTCACGCAATATTTTGTTATCGCTTGCTTTTATAATTTTCGGTTTTTCGCTGTCTCTAAAATAATAGCCGTTTTCGCCGTCGGAGCAAAGATATTGTGATGCCTCGCCGACAGTTAAATTTTTAAAATTCAGACTTTTTATTGCGGCGCCTTTGGCTTCTTCCGATACCTTTAACGGAGTGAACCGATATACACCCAAAGCCAAAAGCGCGATCACAAACAGAAATGATGTTGCAATCAAAGCTCTCTTTTTTGTCATAACAACCGATTTATCCTTTCAAGAAATCCCTTATATATAATTGTTTTAATTATAAATGATAAGCAAATATATTATATGTTTTATAAAATTTTTTGTCAATATTTGTCGTTTAAGCATTAAAATGTAATATTGTACAATCCCCGGTACATAAAATTAACCCAGAAGAGAAATCGGCTCGTTTTGTTTTATTTGAGGGGGTATAAATTTGCGCCTTACAAAGCTTCTTGAAAATATTGAGGTCAAAAATTCATTTTCGGATTATGACATAAGCGAAATAATTACGGACTCGCGCAAAGTGACCGAGGGCTGTGTATTCGTTTGCATAAAGGGCAGAGAATTTGACGGTCACTCCGCCGCACTTAAAGCCGCCGAAAAAGGCGCGAAAGCGATAATCTCGGAGCGGCAGACCGGTGCGCCTAACGAAATTCTTGTAAACAGCACAAGAGAGGCACTTGCAAAAATGAGCTCAGCGTTTTACGGCGAACCGTCAAAAAAAATGAAGCTCATAGGCGTAACGGGCACAAACGGCAAAACTTCGACAACGCACATGATTAAAAAAATTCTCGAATACTGCGGCAAAAAGACGGGGCTTATCGGCACGGTAAGTTATATGGCAGGCGGAGAGATGCTCTCTTCCGCCTCTTTGACAACGCCCAAGCCGCAGGAGCTTCACAGAATTTTTAAAAGCATGGCAGAAAGCGGATGCGAATACTGCGTTATGGAGGTTTCTTCGCAGGCGCTCGCGCAGGGAAGATGTATCGGGCTTGAATTTTCCGCCGCCGTGTTCACCAATTTAACGCAGGATCATCTCGACTACCACGGCACAATGGAGAATTACGCAAACGCCAAAGCAAAGCTTTTTTCGCAGTGCAAATGCGCTGTGCTGAATAAAGACGACAGCCGTTTTGACTTTATGAAAAACGCCGTACTGTCGGGCGACATAATCGGTTACTCAAAAAAGGATAACCTGACAGATTATTTTGCGGATAATATCCACCTCGGCAAAGCGGAATGTGAATATATATTATATACAAAAGGCAAAACATATAATGTAAGAATAGACATTCCCGGTGAATTTACGGTTTATAACTCGCTCGCCGCAATAAGCTGCTGTTCCGCGCTCGGGATTGATACCGTCAGATGTGTGAAAGCGCTTGCCGAAACAGGCGGCGTACCGGGAAGAGCGGAAGTGCTCAAAACCGACACACCGTATACAATTATAATAGACTATGCCCATTCTCCGGACGCGATAGAAAATATCCTTTCCTCCGTAAGGCAGTTTGCCAAGGGGCGCGTCATTGCGCTTTTTGGCTGCGGCGGTGACAGAGACAAAACAAAACGTCCGCTGATGGCTCAAAAAGCGGCGGAAAATGCGGATTATCTGATAATAACATCAGACAATCCGCGAACAGAAAACCCAAATGAAATAATAGAAGACATTATCCCCGGCATAAACGGCAAAGGTACGTCCTGCGCCATAATATCGGACAGGACGCAGGCGATTGATTATGCAATAAAAAACGCCCGTGAGGGCGATGTGATTGTTCTCTGCGGCAAAGGGCACGAAACATACCAGATAATCGGCGATGAAAAAATCCACTATGACGAGAGAGAAATCGTAAAAAGAATTTTAGATAAACATAAATAAAAAGAGCTGTAATTCACAAACGGCAGTTAAAACCACCGACATGAATTACAGCTTTCTTTTATATGCTTAAAATATCCTTTGCGCAGGAGACTATATATTCTGCGCCGACGGATTTCAGCGTTTCTTCGTCTCTGAAGCCCCAAAGCACGCCGATGCACTTTAAATCGGCATTATGCGCCGTCATAACATCAACGTCGGAGTCGCCGATAAAAATTGTACTGCTCTTTTCGGCATTCAGCTCACTCATTGCAATACCGAGTGCGGCAGGGTCGGGCTTTGAAGCAAGTCCGTCTCTGTGGCCGACAACACAGTCAAAAAGTGTGCCGAAATATCTCTCTATAAGCTTTTTTGCGGCGTCCTCGTTTTTGTTTGTGACAACGCCTGTTTTGCAGCCCTTGCTTTTCAGTTCCTTTAACATATCAATTATGCCCGGATACGGTGCGGTATTGTCGTTAAGGTGCACAATATAGTGCGATTTGAAAATTTCAAGTGCTTTGCTCTCGTCCGCTTCGTCCGTACCCTTGGGTACGGCGCGTTTTATGAGCATTGCAATTCCGTTGCCGACAAAACGTCTGACCTCATCTTTAGAGTGCGTGGGGTAGCCCATTTGCTTCATTGCATAATTTGTGGAATTTTTTAAATCCTCAAGCGTATTCAGAAGTGTACCGTCAAGGTCAAAAATATATGTGCCGTATTTCATTTATACCATCTCTTCCGGGTGAAAAACTTTATCGAACTCCTCCGCCGTCAAAAAGCCGAGCTCAACGCAAGCCTCTTTTAAAGAAATATTATCTTTAAAAGCTTTTTTGGCTGTTTTTGCGGCATTGTCATATCCTATATACGGATTGAGCGCGGTAACAAGCATCAAAGAGTTGTGAAGATTTGCGCTCATTTTTTCTCTGTTTGCTTTTATTCCGACAGCACAGTTATTATTAAACGAAATTATCGCGTCGGAAAGGATCCTTGCCGACTGCAAAAAGTTATAGGCGCAGACGGGCATAAACACATTTAATTCAAAATTGCCCTGAGACGCCGCCAGACCTACCGCAACATCGTTTGCCATAACCTGCACCGCAACCATTGTCACAGCCTCACACTGGGTCGGGTTGACTTTGCCCGGCATAATCGAACTGCCAGGTTCGTTTTCGGGAATAAAAATCTCACCGAGACCGCATCTCGGACCGCTCGCGAGCCATCTTATATCGTTTGCGATTTTCATAAGATTCGCCGCCATTGCCTTTATCGCACCGTGGGCAAAAACGATTGCGTCTTTTGATGTGAGCGCGTGGAATTTATTGTTTTCGCTCACAAAATCCTTGCCGGTTATTCCGCTGACCTTTTCCGCAACCTTTTCTGAGAATCCCGCGGGTGCGTTAAGCCCCGTGCCGACCGCCGTGCCGCCGAGTGCAAGCTCTTTGAGATTCGGCAAAGCCGCTTTTAGCATATCGCAGGTTTTCTCAAGCATTGTTCGCCAGCCGCTTATCTCCTGCGAAAATTTTATGGGCGTCGCGTCCTGCAAATGCGTGCGTCCGCTTTTTACAACATCGGCGTTTTCTTCTTCAAGTCTTTTAAAAGTCTCTATAAGCTTTTGCGCCGCAGGGATAAGAGAATCTTCTATGCTTATAACCGCGGCAATGTGCATTGCCGTGGGGAAAGTATCGTTTGAGCTTTGCGACATATTGACGTCGTCATTGGGATGAAGCAGTTTTTTGCCCGCAAGCTCGTTGCCTCTGTTGGCTATTACCTCGTTCGCGTTCATGTTTGACTGCGTACCGCTGCCCGTCTGCCACACGGCAAGAGGGAAATGCGGTGAGAGACTGCCGTCTATAACCTCGTCGCAGGCTTTGCTTATATAGGCATACTTCTCGTCCGAGAGCCTGCCGAGCTCGTTATTCGCCCCTGCCGCCGCCTTTTTTAAAATGCCGAAAGCATGAACAATTTCGCGCGGCATTTTTTCTTCGCCTATTTTAAAATTCTGATAGCTTCTTTGAGTTTGCGCACCCCAGTATTTATCTGCCGGGACAAGCATCTCACCCATTGAATCTTTTTCTGTTCTGTATTGCATGGTAACCGTCCTTTAATTATTTGCCGTTTCGCATTTGATTTCGTTTTTTTCGGCATAGCTCTCTGCCGCCGAGCCGGAATCTGTGATTATTTTAAAATCGCCGGTGTTTTCGCCGTTCTCACCGCTGCCCATGCCGGGAAACGCAAGCGAGCCTATCTGCGTAACATTTTTTGAAATATACATCTGTTTTAAATTTTCACAGCCGAGGAATGCGCCGTCGCCGATTTTTGTCACGTTATCGTGAAGAGTTACGCGCTGAAGCGATTTACAAATCAAGAAAGCCGCCTGCGGAATTTCGGTAACGCCGTGAGGAACGGTGAAGGTCGCAAGCTCGTCATGACCCGTGAAAAGATACGCGGTCAGTTTTTTGAGCGTTGACGGGAAGGTGTAGTTTGAAAGGTCGGCATTGCTGCTTATCCAATAAGCGGTTGTATAGCCTTTGTCATATAAAATTCCGTCTTTCATAACAAAGTTTGCTCCGTCTTCTATTGCGGGCGAAGTAAGCGCAGAACAATAAAGAAACGCTGCGTCTTCCAATTTTTCGACAGAAGCGGGGATATTTATATCCGCAAGACTTTTGCAGTTATAAAAGCAGGAATTGCCTATACTTTTAACGCTGTTTCCGATTTTTACTCTTTCAAGTTTTTCGCAGTTTGCAAAAGCTTTTTCGCCGACAGAAGTAACGGTATCGGGTATCTCTACGGATGTGATGTCTGTTTTTGCAAAAGCAGACTGTGCAATTTGAACAACCGTTTTGCCGCGTATTTTTTTAGGGATTATAATGTTTACGGAATCACCGTTATAAGCGGTTATCTCTACCGTACCTGATTTTGTGCCGTCCGAAAAATCAAAATCGGTCTTCATATATTTTGTATAGCCGAAAATTCCGCCTGCGCACAGTGCGAGAACCGCGACGATAAATATTATAACTTTAAGTGCGTTTTTCATAGCTGTTTCTCCCGTTTTATAAAGCTTTTATCATGGCGTTTAAATTATCAAGTCCTATTTTTAAGGCTTTGATATTGTCCTCCATGCCCTCAAACTCAATGCTGACATATCCGTCATAGCCCGAATTTTTAACAACTCTCAGGCAGCCGAGCACGGGAACATTGCCCTGACCGAGTATCGCTCCCCTTAAAAACGTGCCGCCTCTTGTCATAAAAAATCCCTCTCCGGGGTTAAATTCACTGCCGCTTTTAATATGAAAATCCTTAACATGCACATGCTTTATAAACGGCGCGGCTCTGCCTGCCGCCTTTTGCGGCTCATCGTCCGCACAAAGGAAGTTGCCTATATCAAGAAGCCAGCCGAAATTTTTGTCACCGACCTCGCCTATGAGCCTCTCTACCCTCTCGCTCTCTTGACAAAACTGACCGTGATTTTCCACCATGGTCTCTATGCCTTTTTCTTTTGCGTATCTCGTAACGCAGCCGCAGCCCTCCGCCAAAATCGGAAGCGCGTCGTCAAAGGTTTTAAAAGAGCGCTCTTTTCCTTTATATCCGACTGTCGCGTCATGTCTCATGCCGCCCGCGCCGAGAATTTTTGCAATATCGACCTTGCGGCAAACACGCTCAATCTCTTCTTCGAGGGAATCGCAGTTTAAAAAATCCGCAGAAACGGTGTAATTCACTATCGGCAAAGAGTATTTTTCGCTCTCTTCTCTCAAGACCGAAGCAAACTGCGCCTCGCTCATGCCGTTCGGAACATCGAGGTCTATGTATTCAATAGCTTCAAAGCCCAGTTCTTTTGCTTTTTTGATTATATCTTTCTGGCTCGTGCCCGTCTCTTTCATATAAGAGCAAAAGCTGTAACTGCTCACACAGGTTTTCATAAGCGCCCTTCTTTCACTGTTTTGTTAATTTTAGCACACGGCTCGCATATTTTCAATAATAAAAACGGCATTTCACGCTATAAAAATGTATGATTAAATGTTTTTTATGTATAAATATTGACATTTTATGCATATAGGAGTATAATGACCGCATTCTAAAAAAATAATATTTCGGAGGAAAAGAAAATGAAAAAGATTTTATCACTCGTTCTTTGCGCAGTGCTCACGCTCAGCATTTTTGCTTTTGCGGGCTGCGGAAAAAAAGATGACGGCAAAGCAGACGGCGACAAGGCAACCGCACAGGCTGTTAAACTCGTCAACATTAACCTCACAGACGAAGAATATGCTTTCGGCGTTGACAAAAATCAGCCCGAGCTTCTTGAGAAGACCAACGCTTTTATCAAAAAGATAATGGCTGACGGCACATTCAACGCAATCTGCGACAAATATTTTGCAGACGGCACGCCCACCGCGGTTGAGAGCGCAGTTTATGACGCAAACAAAGACCAGCTTGTTGTTGCAACAAACGCAGCTTTTGAGCCGTTTGAGTATACTCAGGGCGACAAATACTACGGTATCGACATGGAAATCGCAGCTCTTCTTGCAAAAGAGCTCGGCAAAGAGCTTGTTATCAACAACATGGAATTTGACGCCGTATGCACATCGGTAGGTCAGCACAAGTGCGACATCGCAATGGCAGGTCTTACAGTATCCGAAGACCGTAAAACCGCTGTTACATTCACAGACTCTTACTACAAAGCATCTCAGCAGCTTATAGTTAAGGGCGACGACACAACCTTTGACAACTGCAAAACCAAAGAAGATGTTGAGAAAATTCTCAACGGTCTTGACAGCACAAACATCATCGGCACGCAGAAGGGCACAACCGGTATGTCTTATGTTGAGGGCAGTGAAGACCTCGGATTTGCAGGTCTCAAGGCTCAGTGCAAGAAGTACACATCGGGCTCTCTTGCGGTTCAGGATCTTATAAACGGCAATATCACTTATGTTCTTATTGACGCAGCTCCCGCAGCAAACATTGTTAAGGCTGTTAACGCTGTTGCCGCTTAAAGATAAAATACAAATCAAATAAATCAGAGCCTCATCGTCCTTAAACCGTGCGGTGAGGCTTTGCAGTTAAAGGAATTTATTATGGGAAATTTTGATAAAAAGGTCGAAATATTCTGGCGCATCTTTTGGGAGCGCGGCGGTGTTAACCAAGTTGTTTTGGGCTTGCAGAACACGCTTTTGATAGCCGTATCCGGTCTTTTGATAGGCATAGTTATCGGTACGCTCATAGCCACGGCAAGAACCATGCCGAAATATAAGCTTGTGCCGAGAATACTCAACGGTATATGCGGCTTTTATGTAAGCGTATTCAGAGGAACGCCGATGGTTGTTCAGCTGCTTATATTTTACTATGTTCTTCTGCCGCTCCTCGGCTCAAAGATGACGGGCGTTCAGGTTTCGATGATGGTATTCGGGCTCAACAGCGGCGCTTATATTTCTGAAATTATGCGCGGCGGTATTCAGTCTGTTGACGGCGGTCAGATGGAGGCAGGCAGAGCCTTGGGTCTCCCCTTCTCAGCGTCAATGCTTAAAATAGTTATCCCTCAGGCAGTCAAAAACATTTTGCCCACGCTCGGCAACGAGTTCATAACCCTTATTAAAGAGACGAGCGTTGTAAGCTTTGTCGGTGCAACCGACCTTTATGTTGCATTCAGCTACATAGGCAGCAACAGCTATGAATTTATGGTGCCTTATCTTGTAATGGCGGCTATATACATAGTTCTTGTTCTTATTATTTCGCTGTTTATTAAAATTATGGAAAGGAGTCTGAAGAAGAGTGATAGACGTAATTGACCTTGTTAAAGATTTCGGCGGCAACACGGTTCTTGACCATATAAGCACAACAATAAATCAAGGCGAAAAAGTCGTTATCATCGGTCCCTCCGGCTCCGGTAAATCCACATTTTTAAGGTGCCTAAATTGTATGGAAGATCCTACCTCCGGCAGCATCTTTTTTGACGGTGTAGACATTGCAGACCCCAAGGTTGACATAAACATTCACCGCCGCAAAATGGGCATGGTTTTTCAGCAGTTTAACCTTTTTAACAACAAAACGGTTATAGAAAACATCATGCTCTCCCCTGTGTATGTTGCAAAAAAGCAGCTTGCGGCAGACAAAAGAAACAATCTTCTTCACAAGCTCGGCTCAAAAAAGCATGAACTGAAAAAAGACTTGCCGAGCAAAAAAGAAATTATTGCTCAAAAAAGAGAAGAAGCGCTCGCACTTTTAAAAAGAATAGGCCTTGAGGACAAGGCGGATGTTTACCCCTCCACCCTCTCCGGCGGTCAGAAGCAGCGTGTTGCGATAGTAAGGGCAATGGCGATGAACCCCGACGTTATTCTTTTTGACGAGCCGACATCGGCTCTTGACCCCGAAATGGTAGGCGAAGTTCTCGATGTTATGAGAAACCTTGCCGAAACCGGCATGACAATGGTAATAGTCACTCACGAAATGGGCTTTGCCAAAGAGGTCGGAACGCGTCTTTTATTCATTGACGAGGGCAAAATAATTGAGGACAGAAACCCGAAAGAGTTTTTTGAAGACCCCCATTCCGACAGAGCGAAAGAATTTCTTTCAAAAGTGTTATAAAAATGCAGCGGCTTTACCGATAAGGTTGAGCCGCATTTTTTGTCAAAAGTCAAAACGTTTTTATATAAATTTTATTCGGAAATTGAAAATCAAGCCAAAATATGATATTATCAAATCGAACAAAAAGGAGGCGGTTTAATGCTTAATAAAGTTATGTCAATTATTTGCGCGGTGATTATGTTTATTGTTCCAACGGCAAACATCCCGAAGTTTGAAGCAGAGGCAGAAAAATTCAAGTCAAACTACACATATGTTTATGTTCACGGCCTGGGCGGCTGGGGCGAATACGATATTGCCGATCGCGTTGTTCCTTATTGGGGAACAATGGGCGGCTCACTGATGAAATATCTCAATGCGCGCGGCTTTGACTGCGTTGCCGCCGCCGTTTCACCGATAGAGAGCTGCTGGGACAGGGCTTGCGAGCTTTATGCCCAGTTGACCGGAACCCGAACCGACTACGGCAAACATCATTCTCAAGCTAATAATCACAAGCGTTACGGGCCTGATTACACCGGAAGACCGCTGATTGAAAATTTTGATGCCGAGCACAAAATCAATCTTCTCGGTCATTCATTCGGCGGTGCAACGGTTTTGCAGTTTTTGGATTTGATGGCAGACGGAAGCGAGGAGGAAAGAGCCTGCACCGCAGAGAGCGAGCTTTCCGAGCTTTTTAAGGGAAATAAAACCGATTGGGTATATTCCGTAACAACGCTTGCCGCACCGCTGAACGGTACAACGGCATATTACATAAAAGATGAGATTTTAAGCGATAAAAATGCCACTGCCGAGGAGCTTCTTGTAGCCTGTGCCGTAGGAATACTTACCGAGCCCATCCCCGACGGAAGAAACAAGCTTGACAACGCCGGATATGATATGGAAATTGACCGTGCAATGTCGCTTTGTGACACATGGGAAACGCAAAAAGGCGTGTATTATTTTTCATATGCCTGTGATGTTACATATCTTGACGAAAACGGCGTCAGAACCTTTGATCGAAATGATTTGGAGCTTCTTTTCCGCGGCTCTGCGGACAGAATAACAAATTGGAGCGGTGAAACACCGTCGGGATATAAGCTTGATGAAAAATGGCAGGCAAACGACGGTCTTGTAAACACAGTTTCGGCACTCGCGCCATATAATGCGGAGCGGGTCGATTATGATAAAGACAACATAAAACCGGGGGTTTGGAATGTTATGCCGATTTATCACGGTGATCATATGTCGCTTCAGGGCGGAATGTTAAACACAAATAACATAAGGCTGTTCTACGCAGAGCACCTCAGCACGATAAATGAGCTGTAACAAAGTTATATTAAAAGGAGCTGCCGAACGGCAGCTCCTTTTAAATCAATATTTGTCTTCAATATCTTCTTTTTTCTTCTTTTTGCCCTTGCCCTTTGCCTCAAGGCGTGCTTCTTTTTCTTTTTGCTGGGCGGCCTTTGCGGCCTCTCTCTCTGCGGCAAGCTTCTCGTTTGCGGTGTTATTGGTGCTTACTGCCCAGCGAGAAATTTTAAGCTTGTTTTTATCTGCGCCGGTTTCGATTATAAGAGCGTCCTCTTTAACTGTAACAACGCGACCCATGATTCCGCCGATTGTTGTTATCTCGTCGCCTACCTGAATATTATCACGCATTGTCTGCTCTTCTTTTTGTCTTTTGCGCTGCGGTCTGATGGTTAAGAAATACATAATAGCGAGCATTGCCACTATCATTATCCACATCATTGATGAACTACTGCCTTGTCCTAACATTATCTGTACCTCCAAATAAATATCTTAATTATTATAACTGACAATCAAAGCTTTTTCAAGCTTTTTTTAATATTTAACAATATAGACATATTTTGTGTCACTTTTGCAACAATTATATGCGCGTATCTAAAAGATCGGTGTATTTTTCTTTGAACTCATCAAAAGTTCCGTCGTCCAAAGAGTCACGAATCTTTTGCATGAGCGTATTATAGAACCAGAGGTTGTGAGTTACGCAAAGGCGCATTGCAAGCATTTCTTTTGCCTTGAACAGGTGCCTTATATATGCCTTTGAATGTCTGCGGCAGGTCGGGCAGGAACAGCCCTCTTCAATGGGCGTATTGTCCTTTTCATATTTTGCATTGTTTATGTTTATAATGCCTTTCATTGTGAAAAGGTGCCCGTGGCGTGCGTTGCGGCTCGGCATTACGCAGTCAAAAAGATCAACGCCTCTGCTCACGCCCTCAAGTATATTGCCGGGTGTGCCGACACCCATAAGATAGCGTATTTTATTCTTGGGGGCATACGGCTCAACGGCAGAAATTATGCGGTACATATCCTCTTTGGGCTCACCCACGGCAAGTCCGCCTATTGCGTAGCCGTCAAGGTCAAGCTCGGCGATTTTTTGCATATTCTCTATTCTCAGCTCATCAAATGTGCAGCCCTGATTTATGCCGAAAAGGAGCTGGTCTTTATTGAGCGTATCGGGCAAAGCCTTGAGGCGTTCCATCTCATCCTTGCATCGGCAAAGCCAGCGCACCGTTCTTTCGCATGAACGCTTGGCATATTCGTATGTCGCGGGATTTTCTACGCATTCGTCAAAAGCCATTGCTATTGTTGAGGCAAGGTTTGACTGTATTCTCATGCTCTCTTCGGGTCCCATAAAAATGCGTCTGCCGTCAACGTGTGAAGCAAAGGTCACACCCTCTTCTTTTATTTTGCGAAGAGAAGCGAGCGAAAAAACCTGAAATCCGCCGCTGTCGGTGAGCACGGGACCTTGCCAGCCGGTAAATTTTCTTATTCCGCCGAGCTCTTTTATAAGCTCGTCCCCCGGTCTTACATGCAAATGATATGTGTTGCAAAGCTGAACCTGACAGCCTATGTCTTTGAGGTCATATGCATCCAGCGCACCTTTTATCGCGCCGCAGGTCGCAACATTCTGAAAAGCCGGGGTCTGCACCGTGCCGTGAACAGTGGTGAACTCCCCTCGCCTTGCTTTGCCTTGTGTTTTTAATATTTTAAGAGCCAATTCCCGTACCTCCGATAATGAGCATTGCATCGCCGAAGCTGAAAAATCTGTATTTTTCTTCTACCGCGATTTTGTATGCGTTCATTGTTTTTTCGTAGCCGCAAAATGCGCTGACAAGCATTATCAGCGTACTCTCGGGCAAATGAAAGTTTGTGACAAGAGCGTCTATACACTTGAATTTGTAGCCGGGGTAAATGAATATGCTCGTCCAATCGTCATACTCGCAAACCTCACCCTTGGCTTGGCATACGGATTCGAGCGTGCGGCAGCAGGTGGTGCCTACGGCTACTACTCGTCCGCCGTTTTTCTTGGTGTTGTTTATAAGCTCGGCCGTTTCTTTCGGAATACTGTAATGCTCGGAGTGCATTTTGTGATCCTCTATATTATCTGCCTTTACGGGGCGGAAAGTGCCGAGACCGACATGGAGCGTAACGAAGCCGACTTTTATTCCCTTTGCCTTTATTTTTTGAAGCAATTCTTCGGTAAAATGAAGCCCCGCCGTCGGAGCAGCCGCCGAGCCGAGCTCACGCGAATAAACAGTCTGATAACGTTCTTTATCGTCAAGATGCTCGGTTATGTAATGCGGCAAAGGCATTTCGCCGATTTTATCAAGTGCGTCAAAAAAGTTTACACCCGAATAAGTGAATTTTGCTATTCTGTTGCCGTTCGGCAAAACGCGGAGCACTTCTGCCTTCATAATTCCGTCGCCGAAAACAAATCTTGTGCCCTCTTTGGCTCTTTTGCCGGGACCTGCGAGAACCTCCCACACATCTTTTTCTTCTTGATTGAGAAGCAAAAACTCAACCTTTGCGCCCGTTCCCTCTTTTATGCCGTAAATTCTGGCAGGGAGCACGCGCGTATCGTTTAAGATAAGGCAGTCGCCCTCTTTAAGATAGTCGCATATATCATAAAAATGCCTGTGGGCAACAGCGCCCGTGTCTTTATCAAGCACCATAAGGCGCGAGGCGTCTCTCGGCTCAATCGGGTGCTGGGCTATAAGCTCCTGCGGCAAATCGTAGTAAAAATCGCTTGTTTTCATCAACATGACCTCTTAGCATACAAATATAATATACAAATAAATATAAAATATAAAACAATCTTTGTTAAAAATTCCACATCAAAAAGATTGACTGACCTAATATAAAATGTTAATATTAGATGATTATAGTCAGCCCGTATATTATATTGCACATCGGGTCAAAAAACAATAGTTTTTTTATTTTTCTTTAGAATAAGAGGTTATGTTATGAAGAAGTACAAGGTAGGTATTATAGGCGCAACAGGAATGGTAGGTCAAAGATTTGCTTCATTACTTGAAAACCACCCGTGGTTTGAGCCGGTACTTGTTGCGGCAAGCCCCCGTTCGGCAGGCAAAACATATGAAGAGGCTGTAGGCAAACGCTGGTGTATGCCCACCCCCATGCCCGAAAAAATGAAAAACTTCATAGTTATGAACGCCGACGCAGACGTTGAAAAAATCGCTTCTATGGTTGATTTTGTTTTTTGCGCGGTAGATATGAAAAAAGACGAAATAAAAGCTCTTGAAGAGAGATATGCAAAGGCAGAGTGCCCCGTTGTTTCAAACAACAGCGCACACAGATTTACACCCGACGTACCCATGGTTGTGCCGGAGCTCAACGCCGCTCACACCGCGGTTATAAAGTCTCAGCGCAAACGCCTCGGCACAAAGCGCGGATTTATCGCCGTTAAATCCAACTGCTCGCTTCAAAGCTATGTTCCGGCAATATATCCGCTTGACAAGGCAGGCTACAAAGTAAAGGACGTACTTGTTTGCACATACCAGGCAATTTCGGGTGCAGGCAAAACATTTGAGACTTGGCCCGAGATGCTCGATAACGTTATCCCCTATATCGGAGGAGAAGAAGAAAAAAGCGAGCAGGAGCCGCTTAAAATCTGGGGCAAGGTTGAGGACGGAGTTATCAAAACCGCAGACTCCCCCAACTTCACGGCTCAGTGCATAAGAGTTCCCGTATCAAACGGTCACATGGGTGCTGTTTTTGTAAGATTTGAAAACGAGGCTCCCTCTAAAGAAGAAATACTCAAGGTATGGAAAGAATACTCGGCAGAGCCGCAGGAATATGAGCTTCCGAGTGCTCCGAAGCAGTTCCTTCACTATTTCACAGAGGATAATCTGCCTCAGACCAAGCTTCAGCGCGACCTTGAGGGCGGCATGGCAGTCAGCATAGGCCGTTTGCGTGAAGATACACAGTATGACTACAAATTTGTTTGCCTTTCACATAACACACTGCGCGGAGCAGCCGGCGGAGCGGTTCTGCTTGCCGAGCTTCTTTGCCGCCAGGGTTATATGGATTAAGCTTTGACGGAGGTTAGACAACATGAAAAAAACAGTTTTTACAGGTGCGGCAGTTGCGATAGTTACCCCCTTTGATAAGGACAACAAAATTAACTATAAAAAGCTTGCCGAGCTTATTGATTTTCAGATAGAAAACTCCACGGACGCAATTGTTATCTGCGGCACATCGGGCGAAGGCCCCACCCTCACGCATGAGGAGCACGCGGAGGCAATAAGATTTACAGCCGAATATGTTGCAGGCCGTGTACCCGTAATTGCAGGCACGGGCAGCAACGACACAGAGTATGCCGTTAAGCTCTCTAACGAGGCGGAAAAAGACGGCGTTGACGCGCTTTTGATGGTTACCCCCTACTACAACAAGACCTCGCAGCTCGGTCTTATAAAGCATTATGAATATATTAACGACCGCGTAAGCACGCCCATAATCCTTTATAACGTACCCGGCAGAACAGGCGTAAACATTAAACCGCAGACATATTTTGAGCTTTCAAAAATGAGCAATGTTGTTGCCACAAAAGAGGCAAACGGAGATATTTCGTCAATGCTTGAAACACTTGCTCTTTGCGGCGATAATCTTGATCTTTACACGGGCAACGACGACCAGACGGCTCCCGTTATCGCTATCGGCGGCAAGGGCGTTATCTCGGTTCTCTCAAACGTTGCGCCGAAAGCCGCTCACGACATGGCAATCGCAGGCTGCAACGGCGATATAAAGAAGTGCACCGAGATGCAGCTTCAGTATCTTGACCTTTGCCACGACCTTTTCTGCGACGTCAACCCCATCCCCGTAAAAGAGGCTATGAACATGATGGGTATGGACGTCGGTCCCTGCCGTCTGCCCCTTTATGAGATGAGCGAGAGCAACAAGGCAAAGCTTAAAGCTACACTGGAAAAACATTCGCTTATATGATATAATTAAATCGCAATCAGGAGCTGTTTCTCTTTTGATTCAGCTCCAAAATTTTAATTTGATTAGGAAGTGGCAAAATGACAGATATAATCCTCAGCGGCTGCGGCGGAAAAATGGGTAAAAATATTGCAGACTGTGTAAGCGGCAGAGACGACTGCCGCATAATCGCCGGCATAGACCTCAAGGCGGACGAAAATTCTCCGTTCCCGATATACACAAGTGCAGACAAGTTTAACGGCAAAGCCGATGTTATAATAGATTTTTCTCACCCCTCTGCTCTTGACTCTATTGTAGACTACGCTGTGAGGACAGGCACCCCGGCAGTAATCGCCACCACGGGTCTGAGTGCAGAACAGACAGAGAAAATTCACGAAGCGTCAAAAAAAGTGCCGATGTTTTTCACTGCAAATATGTCGCTCGGCGTAAGCCTTTTGACAGAGCTTGCACAAAAAGCGGCAAGGGTTCTCGGCAACGATTTTGATATTGAGATAATCGAACGCCACCACAATCAAAAAATCGACGCTCCGAGCGGTACGGCTCTTATGCTTGCGGACGCAATATCCTCTCAGCTTGAGGGCGACACAAAATATGAATACGACAGACATTCAAAACGTGAGAAACGCTCTAAAAACGAAATCGGTATTCATGCCGTAAGAGGCGGCACAATAGTCGGAGAGCATGAGATTATGTTTGCCGGCAACGACGAGATAATCACACTTTCTCACAGCGCGCGCTCAAAGCAGATTTTTGCCGTCGGTGCGATCAACGCCGCGCTGTTTTTAAAAGGCAAAAAACCCGGTCTTTACACCATGAAAGAGCTTGTAGAAGCCAAATAAGGAGGATTTAATATGTCAGTTATAGAAAACATTGCCGTAACAGAAGAAAACACCTTAATATCACTCCACGGCTCACCCGCCGACATCGGCATGGTATCAAAAATTTTCTCTATGATTTCGGCAGAGAATATAGACGTTGATATGATTTCGCAATCACCGCAGGACGGCCGCTTTTCAGACCTTTCATTCACGGTGAACGACAGCGATTTTGTCAAAATTATGAAGATTGCCGGCGAAATCAGAAACTTTAACCCCACACTTAAAATAAGCGTCAGCAGCGGCAACAGCAAAATATCGGTTTACGGCGAAGAAATGAACGGCACGCCCGGCGTTGCAGCAAAGGTTTTTGAAGCCGTTTCAAACGTCGGCTGTGATATAAGAATGATCACAACCTCCGATGTTACCATCTCTCTTCTCGTGGCTCAGGTTGACACCGCAAAATGCGTCAGCGCCATAGAAAAAGCTTTTAACTAAGTCTTTACTTTTACGGTTTAGTGTGTTATCATATGATTAGTTCCACAATAACAGTTACGCTCGGCTTATAACCTAAATCACCGCCGGGCAGGAGGCTTTGATATGCACGAAAAAATCAAGGATTCAAACGTAGACTTTCTTTTTAAAGCAATTCTTGAACTTAAAGATATGGACGAGTGCTATGACTTTTTTGAAGATCTTTGCACGGTTACAGAGCTTAAAGCACTCTCACAGAGAATTGTTGTTGCAAAAATGCTCAGAGACAACAAGGTTTACAGCGATATTGTTGAGCAAACAGGCGCAAGCACCGCAACAATCAGCAGAGTTAACCGATCTTTAAGATACGGCTGTGACGGCTACGAAAAGCTTTTTTTAAGGATAGATTCAAAAGAATGAGCGGATACGGTATTTTTTCACAATATTACGATTCCCTTATGGATAATGTTGACTATAAAAAGCGTGCAGAATATTTCCGCACGCTTCTTATGCGTTACGGGGTTAAAGACGGCGCAGAGATAGTTGACCTCGGCTGCGGCACGGGCAAACTCACTTCAGAGCTTGCCGAAATGGGATATGACATGACGGGCGTTGATATATCCCCCGATATGCTGTGCGAGGCAAGGAACAATGCCTCCGACAAGAGTCTTGATATTTTGCTGCTGTGCCAGAGCATGGACGAGCTTGACCTCTACGGCACGGTTGACGCGGCAATCAGCACGTTTGACAGCATAAATCACCTTGAAAGTGCCGAAAGCGTTAAAGAAACATTCAAAAAAGTCGGGCTTTTTATGAACCCGGGCGGCATATTTATTTTTGATATAAATACACTCTATAAGCACCGAAACATTCTCGGCAATAACTCTTTTGTTTATGACACGGACGATGTATTCTGCGTTTGGCAAAACTTTATAAACGATGACGACAGCGTTGACATCTCTCTTGATTTTTTTGAGCGCGGCGAAAATGATATGTATATGCGAACCTGCGAGAGCTTTAAAGAGCGTGCATACGACATTGATATGATTAAAAAATGGCTTTGCGACGCGGAATTTGAAATTGCCGAAATTACCGACGATTTGAGCGGCAATCCGCCGACCGAAGAAACGCAAAGACTTCTTATAATTGCAAAATACTGCGGAAAGAAGGAGCAAAATGGATAAACTTGTAAGATGTATATCGAGCGACGGAACACTCGTTATAATGGCTGCGGACACCACACAAATGGTAGAAACCGCACAGGAAATACACAAACCGAGCGCAGTAGTCACCGCCGCACTCGGCAGACTTTTGACTGCGGCAAGCCTTATGGGCAGCATGCTCAAAGGCAAAGATGACAGCATAACCCTCAGAATAAACGGCGGCGGAGAAGCGGGAACGGTGCTCGCAGTATCCGACAGCGACGGCAACACAAGAGGATACGCCGCGAACCCGATAGTTGAAATTCCCCTCAACAGCAAAGGAAAGCTTGACGTTGCCGCAGCCGTGGGCAAGGACGGCTCTCTGACGGTAATAAAAGACCTTGGTCTTAAAGAACCGTATGTCGGTCAGGTGCCGATTGTCAGCGGCGAAATTGCAGAGGATATAACCTCTTATTATGCAATAAGCGAGCAGATACCGAGCGTATGCGCTTTGGGTGTGCTTGTGAACCCCGATTTGAGTGTAAAAAATGCGGGCGGATTTATAATTCAGCTTTTGCCCACCGCGTCCGATGACACGATAGACAAGGTTGAGGAAGATATAAAAGATATTCCTCCGGTGACTGCTATGCTCTCCGACGGACTCACTCCCGAAGAAATCTGCAAAAAAGTTTTGCCGAATTTTGAACTTGAGGTTCTTGATGAGTCCTCGCCCGAATATAAATGTAACTGTTCAAGAGAACGTGTGGTGCGCGCACTGATATCAACAGGAGTTGACGAACTCAACGAGCTTGCAAAGGACGAAAATACCGAGGTCAAATGCCAATTTTGCACGAAGGCATATAACTTTTCGAGTGCGGATATAAAAGAAATCATCAAAAGAGCCACAGAGAAATAAAATATGCCGTTCCCCTGCCCGCTTAGCATAAAAAATTAAAGTTTTTATCAAAAAGGTGTTGACAAACGGGGTGTTATCGGTTATATTATATAAGTCGCTGTTGCACAGCAGTGATTAAAGAAAATGCGATGGGAGCATAGCTCAGCTGGGAGAGCATCTGCCTTACAAGCAGAGGGTCACAGGT